>ERZ791808.277-NODE-277-length-67446-cov-4.008295_pt1 | contig 67446 bp, 56 predicted proteins | sample MGYA00510305_ERZ791808 | MGnify/ENA primary metagenome ERZ791808 (study PRJEB30046, sample SAMN00792024) | human gut metagenome | study: EMG produced TPA metagenomics assembly of the A metagenome-wide association study of gut microbiota in type 2... | reverse complement strand
TCCATTAGCCATACAGCCAACAGAAAACTATACCAAAGATCGTCCGCAAATGGAAATACTTTTGAAATATAAAAGTGTCTGGCAGTAATAGGGTATATTAGAATAGTAAGGATTCTTCTTGAAGAGTTGTTAAATACTTCAAGGAACGTTGAATAATGCTCCAGTAGTAATGAATTAACACTCTTGCAATAATAATGCAATGCTTCAAGGAGAATTTGATAAAACACAAAAGGATATGCTATTTATAAAAACAGGAATAACTTTTATCATTGCTTTATTCATTTCTGAATCTGTGGTTAATGCGCAAAAGTCAATGGATGAAATTGATCGTAATAGTTTTGCTGCAAAAGCTTCTCCGATAGAAATGACAGGAATAGATATGTCTGAAACCGAATTGAATTCATTTGAAATCTCTGATTTAGTTAAAGTTTCGTTGGATGGAGTTTGGCAACTGGCAGAAGGAGGGACAAACGAAGGGCGTTTGTTAGCTCCTTGGGATGATAGTATGCCAGCTCATATACCGGGTAGCATACATACGGCATTAATTGAAAATCAATATATTCCGGATCCGTATATCGGTCAGAATGATTCTATTGCTGAAAAACAATCTTATAAAATATGGTGGCTAAAACGAGATTTTGAGCTTCAAACGATTCCTGTTAATGCTAGATTATCTTTTGGAGGAATTGCAAATAAATGTACGGCTTGGCTCAATGGTGTACTCTTAGGAACACATGAAGGAATGTTTGGTGGACCAGATTTTTCCGTAGGAAAATATCTTAAAGAGAAAAACACGTTAATTGTAAAATTAGAGGCCATACCGCAAATGTTTTTTGGTAATTGGCCTCCTAATGCGAATGAAAGTTGGAAGTATACTGTCGTTTTTAATTGTGTATATGGATGGCATTATGCGCAAATTCCTTCATTGGGTATTTGGCGTAGTGTTTGGCTAACGGAAGAAGCTGATGTAGAAATAAAAGATCCTTTTGTTTCTACGCGTGATCTTAATGGTAATATGCGTTTGGCTGTTTATTTGAAGCAAAATTTATCACCATTGCAGGGTGTTCTATATGTAGAAGTTTATCCAAAGAATTTTAACGGTGAAAAGCAATATTTTAGTTTTAAAGTAAATTGTAAAAGCGAGGAAGAGAACTTGTATCTTAATTTTAAAGTAAAAAATCCACGTTTGTGGTGGCCTAATGATACGGGTGAACAGGCACTATATAATATGAATTTGAGTTTTATTCCACGAGAAGGAAGAACTGCTCAAGTGACGGCTTCTTTTGGAATCCGTACTATTCAGATGAATCCGTTACCAGGTGGAATGAGAGAAGATCAGTATAATTGGACATTTGTTATCAATGATAAACCTATGTTTGTGAAAGGAACCGGTTGGTGTACGATGGATGCGTTAATGGATTTTTCACGTAGTAAATATGAACATTTCCTCCAAATAGCAAAAAAACAACACATTCAAATGCTTAGGGCTTGGGGGGGAGGTATGCCCGAGACAAATGATTTTTATGAGCTTTGTGATGCTTATGGCATTATGGTTATCCAAGAGTGGCCTACAGCCTGGAATAGTCATAATACACAGCCATATGGAATCTTGCAGGAAACAGTAGAAAGAAATACCAAGCGTTTACGAAACCATCCGTCTTTAATAATGTGGGGAGCGGGTAATGAATCAGACAAGCCTTTTGGACCGGCTATAGATATGATGGGTAGGTTAAGTATTGAGTTAGATGGGACACGACCTTTTCATCGTGGTGAGGCATGGGGAGGAAGTGAACATAATTATGATTGTTGGTGGGATGGTGCTCATTTAAATCATAATTTAAATATGACAGCCTCTTTTTGGGGAGAATTTGGCATACCCTCTTTACCTCATATAGAGACGGTAAAAAGATATTTAAATGAAGAAAAAGATGTATGGCCCCCATTATTACATGGTCATTTTGTGCATCATACTCCTATTTTTGGTACTATGGGGGAAATGGGTAAATTAACCCAGTATTCTGGTTATTTTATGCCAAAAGATTCGATGGAGAGCTATATTTTGGGGTCACAACTTGCACAAGTTGTAGGAGTGCGGCACACATTGGAAAGAGCACGTACTTTATGGCCTTCCACATCAGGAGCTTTATATTATAAGATGAATGATAATTACCCAGGTTTATCTTGGTCATGTGTGGATTATTATGGAATCATTAAACCTTTACATTATTTTGTTCAGAGATCGTTTGCTCCATTGGCCGCGGTGATATTATTTGACAGGACAAATCTTGCGAGTCAGAAGGTGAATCTCCCGGTTTTTTTATTAGACGATAATTCAAAATTGAAGGGTGAAAAATATCAGGTAAGTGTTTCAGTTTTGAATGATCATCTTGATACCGTTTATACGGAAGATTTTATAAGTACGGGGGAGGATACAGTAAAAAAACTAGGTGAGATCAGTTTAAATAGACAGTTTACTAAATCATCTATACTATTTTTTTTAGTAGATATTATTTATGATAATAGATGTATTTATCGTAATTATTATTTTACTAATTATGAAGTATGTCCGGGTTCTATTTTATCTATGCCTAAAACTGAAGTATGTATACAACGTCATGGAAATTTGGTAACTATCACTAATCAAGGGAAGTTTCCGGCTATAGGGGTACATCTAGAAGTTCCCGGTCAAATGGATAAGCTAATCGTATCAGAGAACTATATATGGTTAAATCCGCAAGAGTCAAAAACATTGGAAGTAAACTTGAACTCTCCGGTTGTTGTAAAAGGTTGGAATCTTTAATAAATAATTCATTATTAATATATTATGAGAAAAGTAAAAGTATTTCTTTCCGTATTGTTATTGTCCCTTATTTTTTCGGGTTGTAATTCTAATAAAAAGCAATATATAAAAGATGATGAACCTTATGGCGTGAATTTGGCTTGTGCTGATTTTGGTTCTGTCTTTCCTGGAGAATATGGTAAAGATTATATTTATCCTACTGCGGAAGATCTTAATTATTGGTATAAAAAAGGTTTAAGACTTATTCGTATGCCCTTTAAATGGGAACGCTTACAATTAGAATTGAGTGGTCCTCTTAACCAATCTGATCTTGATAAAATGAAAGAATTTGTTCGGGCTGCTGAGAAGCTTAATATGGTAGTTATTTTGGATTTGCATAATTATTGTCGTCGTTATATGGATGGTGAACCTAATTTAATAGGTACTAATGAATTAAGCATAGAACATCTAGCTTCATTTTGGAAATTAATAGCACAAGAATTTGTTTCGTTTAAAAATATTTATGGTTATGGGTTAATGAATGAACCTCATAACCTAGATTCAGAAATAAGTTGGTTCGATATGGCACAAGCTGCTATTGATTCGATTAGGGAAGTTGATACTAAAACCCTTATTATAGTAGGAGGAAATGATTGGTCTTCTGCTGAACGTTGGTTGGAGCAAAGTGATACACTTAGATATTTAAAAGATCCAATGAATAATCTAGCCTATGAAGCGCATGTTTATTTTGACAATGATGGCTCAGGAACTTATAAATATTCTTACGAAGAAGAAGGCTGCTATCCAGATAAAGGTGTTGATCGTGTAAGATCATTTGTGGATTGGTTAAAAAAGTATAATTTGCGTGGTTTTATAGGTGAATATGGTATACCAGATAATGATGTGCGTTGGAATGAAGTTTTGAACCGTTTTCTGTCTTATTTGCAAGAACATAATATTAATGGAACATATTGGGCTGCTGGTCCATGGTGGGGAGATTATTTCATGTCTATTACTCCGCAAGATAGTTTGGATCGCCCGCAAATGGCTGTTGTTGAAAAATATTTAAGTATTCAAAAGAAATGAATATATGCTAAAACGTATCTCTCTATATTTTTTATTCATGCTTGGTGTTTGGACTATTCAGGCACAAGAAGATAGATGGCAAAAGAATAATGCGGACTTCTCTAGAGGTGCTCTGAGGGTAAACTCCTCTGGCTCTTATCTTGAATACGGTGATGGTACATCTTTTTTATATTTGGGTGACACTGCATGGGAACTTATTAGTCGTCTGACTGATGAGGAAACAGAGTATTATATGGAGGATCGGAGAGAGAAAGGAGTAACTGTTATTCAAACTGTTATTCTTGATGAATTAAATGGTATTGATAATATAACAGCTTGTGGATATAGGCAGTTAATAAATGGAGATATTAACCGACCTGATTCAAATTATTTTGCACGTGTGGATCGAGTGTTGGCTTGTGCTGCTTCTAAAGGATTATATGTGGCTTTGTTACCGACATGGGGAGATAAGGTTGACAAGAAATGGGGGATGGGACCGGAAATATTTAATGAAGAGAATGCTTTTCATTATGGGCAGTGGCTTGGCGCTCGTTATGTCAGTGTGCCTAATCTGATATGGATAATAGGAGGTGATCGAAGTGGAGAAGGGAATAAATCTCGGATATGGAATGCTTTGGCTAATGGCATTAGAAGTATTGATCAGGGTCATTTGATGACTTTTCATCCGCATGGAGAACATTCTTCTTCTTTTTGGTTTCATGACGAGGAGTGGTTGAGTTTTAATATGATTCAGACAGGACATGCACAACGTAACTATGCTATTTATCGTAAGCTACTATTACCAGACCTGCAAAAAAAGCCTCATAAACCGTGTCTGGATGGGGAATCTCGTTATGAAGGTATTCCTATTGGTTTTAAAGTAGAGAATGGAAGATTTAATGATTATGATATACGTACTACACTCTATCAAAGTATGTTTAGTGGAGCTTGCGGATATACTTATGGTTGTAATAATGTTTGGCAGATGTTTGATTATAAACATACTCCGATGTGTAATGCCAATAAACCATGGAATGAGTCTTTGAATGAACCTGGTGCGTGGGATTTGATTCATTTTCGTAGGTTATGGGAAAAATACGATTTTAGGGAAGGATCACAGCAACAAAATGTTATTTGTAATAGTCAGATGTCTGATGATAATTATCCGGTAGCTTTTGGCAATCATAAATACTTGTTGGTTTATTTACCTGAAGGTGGTAAAATCACGCTTCGGATATCCCAAATGGATAAAAAACAGAAAACATTGAGTTGGATGAATCCTCGAACGGGAGAGAATTCTTTTTATAAAAAAGTAGATTTACGTGAATTTTCTGCGTATGCTCCTTCTATGGGGAAAGGAAACGATTGGGTGCTAATAATTGAATAATCATAAACCGATTAAAATATAATTGATATGAGTAATAGTAGACTGGAAGAGTTAAGAAAAGAATATGAAGCTCTTATTAGTAGAAGAAATAAGAAGTATGACAGAAACAATGGTATTTATAGCCGTTATTATTATCCTGTGTTAACGGCTGATCACACTCCGTTAATCTGGAAATATGATTTTGATGAAAAGAGAAATCCATTTATGGAAGAACGTATCGGAATCAATGCCGTAATGAATACTGGAGCAATAAAACTTAATGGAAAATATTATCTAGTAGCACGTGTTGAAGGAGCTGATCGTAAATCATTCTTTGCTGTAGCAGAAAGTGAAAGCCCTGTAGATGGTTTTCGTTTTTGGGATTATCCGATAGAAATGCCTGAAACGGGAGTCCCTGATACAAATATGTATGATATGCGTTTGACTGCTCATGAGGACGGATGGATATATGGTATTTTTTGTGCAGAACGCAAAGATCCGAATGCTCTTGCGGGAGATTTATCCTCTGCAATAGCTGTCGCAGGAATTGCTCGTACTAAAGATTTGAGAACATGGCAACGTTTACCTGATTTGAAATCTAAAAGCCAACAGCGTAATGTGGTGCTTCACCCGGAATTTGTAGATGGGAAGTATGCATTATATACGCGTCCCCAAGACGGCTTCATTGATGCTGGCAACGGAGGGGGGATCGGTTGGGCTTTAGTTGAGGATATTTGTCATGCAGAAGTTCAAAATGAAATAATTATAAATAAACGTTTTTATCATACGATTAAAGAAGTTAAGAATGGGGAAGGCCCACATCCGATAAAAACGTCAGGAGGATGGCTACATTTAGCACATGGAGTCAGGGCTTGTGCCGCAGGATTACGTTATGTCCTTTACTTATATATGACATCATTAGAAGAACCGACTAAGATCATAGCTGAACCAGCTGGCTATTTCATGGCTCCTGTTAATGAAGAGCGCATAGGGGATGTTTCTAATGTGTTATTTGCAAACGGATGGATTGTTGATGAGAACGGGAAAGTATATATTTATTATGCTTCATCAGACACGAGACTTCATGTTGCGGAATCTACTGTTGAACAATTAGTGGATTATTGTAAACATACACCTACAGACGGATTTCGTTCTATTGAGTCTGTACGTAATATTATTGCAATGGTGAATCAAAATAAACAATATTTGAAATATTAAACGTAGAATAAGTATTATGGAGAACATAAAATTAAGAGAAAAGATAGGTTATGGATTGGGAGATGCGGCTTCTTCTATGTTTTGGAAACTGTTTACCATGTATCTACTGTTTTTCTACACTGATGTCGTTGGCATTTCTTCTGCTGTAGTGGGGACTATGTTTCTTATTACCCGTATATGGGATACTTTTCTTGATCCGTTTGTTGGGATTCTTGGTGACCGAACGAATTCTCGTTGGGGCAAGTTTCGACCATATTTATTGTGGGTAGCGATTCCATTCGGTATTTGCGGAATCTTAACTTTTTCATCTTTTGGTGAAAGTATGCTCTCTAAGATAGTTTTTGCTTATGTTACCTATACACTGATGATGATGGTTTACTCTCTTATTAATGTTCCTTATGCTTCTTTATTGGGAGTGATGTCGGCTGATCCGCAAGTTCGTACTGAGTTTTCATCTTATCGTATGACATTTGCGTTTGGTGGGAGTATTTTAGTCTTGTTTCTTATTGAACCGTTAGTGGATATATTTAGTAAAGTGAAACTTTCTGCAGGTTTTCCGGATATAGCCTTTGGCTGGCAAATGGCAGCTGTAGTCTTTGCTATCATGGCAATAGGAATGTTTCTTTTCACTTTTTTTTGGACAAAAGAAAGAGTAAAACCAATTGAAGAAGAGAAAGGGTCATTAAAAGAAGATTTGAAAGATTTAGGAAACAATAAACCATGGTGGATTCTATTGGTAGCCGGAATTATGGCGTTAGTCTTTAATTCTCTTCGTGATGGTTCCGCTGTGTTTTATTTTAAATATTATGTGGATAGTTCTGATGTCTTTTCTTTCTCTTTTATGAATACAGCTATAACTCTTGTTACGGTTTATCTGGTTTTGGGTCAGGCTGCTAACATTCTTGGGATTATGTTTGTTCCAACATTGACAAAAAGAATAGGGAAAAAAAGGACATATTTTATAGCGATGGTCTGTGCTACAATTTTAAGTGTGCTCTTTTATTTTTTACCCAAAGATTTCGTTTGGGGTATTCTTATATTACAAATATTGATTAGTATTTGTGCAGGAATTATTTCTCCATTGTTATGGTCGATGTATGCAGATATCTCTGATTATTCGGAATGGAAAACAGGAAGACGTGCAACAGGGTTGATTTTTTCTTCATCTTCTATGTCTCAGAAGTTCGGTTGGACTATTGGAGGTGCATTGACTGGGTGGTTATTAGCCTACTTTGGTTTTAAGGCTAATGTTGCTCAGTCTGATTTTGCTCAAACAGGTATTTGTATGATGATGAGTATTTTTCCGGCTATTGCCACAATGCTTTCTGCTTTTTTCATTTCGCGTTATCCACTTGACGAGAAGAAGCTTTATGCTATTTCGACAGAATTGGAACAAAGAAGAAATAATAATTAATTTCTAAATTATTTTATATGACTCTTATCAAAATCAAATATTCATTTTATATAGTGCTTTGTTTGATATTACATTCTTGTACTGTTTCTACAGTGGAACTACCTTTTGATTTGAAATGTGAGAATATGGAGAATCCATTGGGCATTGATACGAATACTCCTAGATTATCATGGAAACTTCCTTTCTTGGAAAAAGATAGCATAATTTCTGTACAAGTATGGATGGGTACAGATTCTACGCGATTAGTTGATAATTATGCATGTTGGAGTAAATTGTTGGAGGACAGGATTAGAGTTGTTTATGATGGAGAGCCGCTTAAGCCTTATACTACCTATTATTGGAGAGTAGGCTATCGAACAAGTAGAGAAGGAGAATGGATTCTTTCTCCTGTTGTATCTTTTTTAACAGGTGTTATGTCCGAAAATGATTGGCAAGGGAAATGGATAACAGATGAACATGATATTGATTATCATCCTTCTCCTTATTATAGGAAGCAAATTTGTTTGAATAAGTCTATAAAGCGTGCGTTTTTTACAATAGCTTCCGCTGGGTTACATGAAGTGAGTTTGAACGGGAAAAAGGTGGGTAATCATTGTCTAGATCCGATGTATACTCATTTTGATAAACGTATTTTGTCTGTTACACATGATGTTACGTCTTTTATTAGAGACGGAGAAAATCTTATTGGTATACAATTAGGTAATGGATGGTACAATCATCAATCTACTGCTGTCTGGTTTTTTGATAAAGCATCTTGGCGGAATCGTCCGTGTTTTGCGGCCCAATTATACTTGGAATATGCAGATGGAAGCATTTCGTATATACCGACAGATTCTACTTGGAGAACAGCTGATAGCCCTGTTGTTTTTAATAGCATTTATACCGCTGAACATTATGATGCCCGAAAAGAAATGAAAGGTTGGAATATGCCGGGATTTGATGATTCCTTGTGGAAAAATGCTGTTGAAACAAATTCTCCTACTCAAAGAATCTGCTCTCAGGTTCTTCAGCCTATACGTAAAACGGCATGTTATATGGCCTTAAAATGTATAAAGATAAATGATAATTGTTATGTATATCATTTCCCCAAAAATATAGCGGGTATTACAGAATTGAGAGTTAAAGGTAAAAAAGGAACAATACTCCGTTTAAAGCATGGAGAACTATTAAATGAGGATGGTACGGTCAATTTGGCTAATATAGATTATCATTATCGTCCAATGGATGATAGTGATCCTTTCCAGACAGATATTGTTATACTCAGTGGGGAAGAAGATATTTTTGCGCCTAAGTTTAATTATAAAGGTTTTCAATTTGTAGAAGTTTCTTCGTCATTACCGATTGATCTTTCAGAAGAAAATTTGATAGCAATCGAAATGCACAGTGATGTTCCACAAATTGGTTATTGGAATTCTTCTTCGGAATTGTTGAATAAAATCTGGGCGGCAACCAATAGTTCTTATTTGGCGAATTTATTTGGTTATCCTACTGATTGTCCGCAACGGGAGAAAAATGGATGGACAGGGGATGCGCATATAACTATAGAAACAGGTTTGTATAATTATGATGTAATTTCTATTTATGAAAAATGGATGAATGATTTTTGCGATGAGCAAAAAACAAATGGAGTTCTTCCTTGTATTATACCGACATCTGTATGGGGATTTGATTGGGCTAATGGAGTAGATTGGACAAGTGCCATTGCGATTATACCATGGGAAATTTATCGATTCTATGGAGATGATACTTTACTGAGACGAATGTATGAATCTATTAAAAAATATGTAACTTATATTGAGTCTATTTCCAAAAATAATCTCACGGATTGGGGATTGGGAGATTGGGTACCAGTACATTCGAAGAGTGATGTAACTTTGACTTCATCTATTTATTATTATGTAGATGCCATGATTTTGTCAAAGGCAGCTGCATTGCTTGGAAATCAGGAAGATGCTTGTTATTATGGAAAATTGGCAGAGAAAATAAAGATTGCCGTAAACCGTCAATTTTTAAATACCGAGACAGGGATCTATGCAAACGGAACACAAACGGAGTTAGCTATGCCATTATATTGGGATGTTGTTCCTGAAGAATATAAAACTAAAGTGGCTTCAAATCTTAATGATTTAGTGATAAGAAACAATAATCATTTGGACGTAGGACTATTAGGTAGTAAGGCTTTGTTGAATGCACTCTCGGATAATGGGTATGCGCAGACTGCTTATACTGTAGCTACTCAGAAAACTTATCCTTCATGGGGGTATTGGATTACTAGTGGGGCTACAACTCTACATGAAAATTGGCGTATGGATGTTATAATAGATAATTCTTTAAACCATATCATGTTTGGAGAAATTGGGGCATGGTTGTATAAGAGTTTGGGAGGGATACAAATAGATGAGAATCAACCTGGATTCAAACATATATGGTTACGCCCATTTTTTCCGAAAGATATAGATTTCTTGAACATACGATATAATACGCCATATGGATGGTTAAATATTAGCTGGATAAAGGAGAAGGATAATCAAATTAAATATTCGATAGAAATTCCAGCGGGAACTTCTGCTACGTTTATTCCGGATGTTGGAGTAAGTCAAAAAGGTATGCAACATTTGTCGGCTGGAAAACACGTATTTAAACTTAAAATAGAGTGATAAATTGTGTTTAAAAGGTTTCTTTATTGTGCGTTTTTATTCGAGTTATCTATCATGTCTCTTGTTTAATTATGAATTGGAATATATAAGTTGAGTAAATGTTGCAGGTGTTTTTATATGTTGCTATTGAGACAATTTATCAATTGTAAGGCTTTGAATATTAAAACATATTCTTACATTTGCCGACATACTTTCTTTGTATATTATTAATTTATATAAAAAGATTTCTGTTATGAGGACATATCTTATCCTGTTTATTCTGTTATTATCTATAGCTTGTCAGGCAAAACCTATACACCTGTATGTAGAAGTAGAAAGTTTTCAGGAGAAAGGAGGCTGGGTGGTTGATCAGCAGTTTATGGAGCAAGTTGGTTCATCTTATTTAATGGCACATGGAATGGGGAGACCTGTTATGGATGCTAAGACTACAGTACAATTCCCGGAAAAAGGAGTGTATTATGTATATGTGCGGACATACAATTGGACCTCACCCTGGAGTAGTAAGAAAGGGGCTGGACAGTTTACTTTATCTGTTGGTGGCTTGGAACTTCCAGTTATATTGGGTGCAACAGGACATAAATGGGAATGGCAAAAGGCCGGAAACATTAACATAGATGAGTTATCTCAACAAATTATTTTACATGACCTTACCGGATTTAATGGACGCTGTGATGCAATATATTTTTCAAAAGAAGCCATGTCCCCACCTGATGATACATTAGAATTGAATGGATTCTTATCCGAATCTTTTAATATTCGTGCTTGTGATAATAAGGGAAACTTCGACTTTGTAGTTGTAGGGGGAGGAATAGCAGGCATGTGTGCTGCCGTTTCCGCTGCACGATTAGGATTGAAGGTTGTACTTATCAATGACCGTCCTGTGTTAGGAGGAAATAACAGTTCTGAGGTACGTGTTCATATGGGAGGTAGAATAGAATTGTTACCATATCCTAGGTTAGGAAATCTGATGAAAGAGTTTTGTCCGGAGAAAGAAGGAAATGCTAAACCGGCTAATTATTATGAGGATGGAAAAAAGGAAGCTTTCATTGCTGCTGAGCCTAATATTTCTTTATATTCTTCGTGTAGAGTGACATCATTACAGAAAGAAGATAATCGTATTATTTCTGTTACTGCAACTCATATTGAAACTGGAAAGCAACAAATCTTTTACTCTCCGCTTTTTGTAGATTGTACAGGAGATGGGGCAGTTGGTTATATGGCAGGAGCCGATTTTAAGATGGGTAGAGAAAGTAAAAGTGAGTTTAATGAACCAAGTGCAATGGATGCTGCCGATAATCAGGTAATGGGAGCCTCTGTTCAATGGTATTCTGTAAATAAAGAAGAGCCTCAATACTTTCCGGCTTTTGATTATGGTATCCGTTTTACAGATGAAAGTTCGGAAAAAGTGACTATGGGAGAGTGGACTTGGGAAACAGGCATGAATAAGAACCAAATAACAGAGTTTGAGCGTATCAGAGATTACGGTTTAATGGTGATATTTTCAAATTGGTCTTATTTAAAGAATGAGTATGAAGGGAAAGAGTCTTATAAGAATAGGGCATTGGAGTGGGTAGCCTATATTGCAGGAAAAAGAGAATCAAGAAGACTTCTAGGTGATCATATATTAACAGAAAATGATATTATAAATCATGTTTCTTATAAGGATGGCACAGCTTGTACGTCCTGGACTATTGATCTTCATTATCCGGATCCTGATAATAGTCGCTATTTTCCGGGAGAAGAATTCAAATCTATAGCTAAACACATTGGTACATATCATTATCCTATTCCTTATCGGTGCTTTTATTCCCGGAATATAGAGAATCTGTTTATGGCAGGACGCAATATAAGTGTAACTCATGTGGCATTGGGGACAACAAGGGTGATGCGTACTACTGGGATGATAGGGGAAGTCGTGGGAATGGCAGCTTTTATTTGTAAAAAGGAGCAAACTACTCCACGAGGTGTTTATCAGCATCATTTAAAGAAATTGAAGAGGTTACTTAAGAAAGGAACGGGCAAGAAATTACCCAATAATCAGACTTATAATCTTGGAGGAACTTTAGGGTATAAAACAAATGACTAGAGGGGGAGTTCCGAGAACTTATTATTTATTGGTACTTGCAATTCGGCACACGGTCGATTTTTTGCAAACGATAGGTGTTTGTGATCAACCGACCGTATCACTTTGAACGCATCCTTTCTTTTATTCTATATCTTATCAATTCATATTATTTTATACCCCCTATTAAATTTTTGTCGCGGAGCTCATTATCAACGCTTTATCTTCTAAAAAGCCCTAAATAAGAAAACTTGTGACATTCGTTGCCCTTATGTGTGCTGAAAATTTGTCGCGCTTTTTGCATTAAAATGCCCTACCTCTATGTCCTTGACGCACTACGTCTTCTTGCCGAATGCCCTACCTCTTTTTGGATACGGATATAGACGAATTCTTTTAGTTGTAAAGGAGTAGTCGGATAGAAGTCAGGAGGTTTTTCTTTAGTCTGTTCGATTGAACTTGCTGATTACCTTTATTGTGGAATGCACTTTGTTGCCGTATTTAGTTCAAGCATGTCTATTTCTGAAATGTTTCCCCTTCGATGAATTGGTCTAAAATAAGATTTTCTCCATCGAATACGGCATAAGAAAAGTGGTTAATCCAATCACCGAGAATAAGTATGCGTGCCGTGCGATTGAGCATTAAGTCCAGCATGATGTGGCGATGCCCATAGATGAAATAGTTTATATTCGGGTGAGTTTTAAGGTATTCTTTTGTATAAAGTACAAGAAATTCTTTGTCTTCTCCCATATAGTCGGGCTCTTTTCCATTTTCGCGTTTCAGACGGCTATGCTTTGCCCATGTCAAACCTAAGTCTATGCTCCATCGGGGGTGTAGCATGGAGAAAAGTGTTTGCAAAGTGGTGCTGTGAAACATTGAACGTAGAAATTTGAATGATTTATTCGGATCACCTAGCCCGTCACCATGTGCCAGATAGAATTCTTTACCATGTATCTCTGTTGTCTGTGGCTCACGATGGAGAATAACTCCACATTCTTTAGTGAGATAGTCTCCACACCAGATATCGTGGTTACCGATGAAAAAGTGTACTTCTACTCCCAAGTCTGTAAGTTCGGATAATTTTCCTAAGAAACGGGTAAAGCCTTTTGGTACAACGGTTTTGAATTCGTACCAGAAGTCAAACATATCTCCTAACAAGTAAACAGCTTCGGCATCATGTTTAATGCTATCCAAAAAGTTTACCAAGCGTCGTTCTTGTGTGCGGCTATGGTCGATAGCACGGGAACCAAGATGTGCATCTGATAGGAAATATACTTTCTTCATACTCGTTTCTGTTGTAATAATGTAGAATCTTTATAAGAAACCAAGCTCCAGTTTGGCTTCCTCACTCATCATATCTTTATCCCATTCCGGTTCGAATACCAGATTGATAGTGGCTGATTTAACACCGTCTACCGATTCTATCTTCTGGCGTACATCTTCCATAATAAAGTCGGCAGCCGGACAGTTCGGCGCTGTAAGCGTCATGTCGATAGCGGCTTCTCCGGTATCGGATACATCTATTTTGTAGATAAGCCCAAGATCATAGACATTAACAGGAATCTCTGGATCGTAGACGGTCTTTAACATCTTGACAATATTTTCTTCTATAGTAAAACGGGTTGTCTCCATATTGAATAGAACTTTTATAGGTGCAAACTTAATTAAAAAACTCGACTTATTAGATAATTAAGAAAATAAATTGGACGTTTTTAAACATGCAACCACTGCTTTGCGCCTTATATTTGCGATGAAATTATCTAATGCTATAAAATAATAACAACGAATGAAGAAATTTGGTTTTATACTTATCATGCTTGTGTTTGGTACTGTTGCTAAAGTCAGTGCGCAATCCAGAACAGAATTTTTATTAGAGAAAGGTTGGAAATTTACCCGTGAAGATGATCCCCAATTTAGATTACCATCCTATGATGACGGCAAGTGGCAATCGGTGACTGTTCCGCATGATTGGGCTATTTACGGACCTTTCAGTGCAAAGAATGATGTGCAGGAAGTGGCTATCACACAAGATGGACAAGAGAAAGCGATGGAACATGCCGGACGCACCGGTGGTTTGCCGTTTGTTGGTACGGGCTGGTATCGTCTGAATTTTCAAGTACCCGGTTTCGCGAAAGGTAAGAAAGTTGCTTTAATATTTGATGGTACGATGAGCCATCCGCAAGTTTATTTGAACGGTACAAAGGTTGGTGAGTGGGTTTATGGCTATAATTCTTTTCACTTGGATGTAACGTCTGCTTTGAAAGAAGGTGATAACCTCTTGGCTGTAAGATTGGAGAATCTGCCGGAATCTTCCCGTTGGTATCCGGGAGCAGGACTTTACCGAAATGTGCATGTGGTGATGACAAATGATGTACATATTCCGGTATGGGGTACTTATGTGACTACTCCACGTGTGACAGCGGAATTTGCTAAAGTCAATTTAAAAACAAAGTTGGTTCGTCCGCAACAAACTGTTGCCTCTGATTATCGTTTGGTTACGGAAATCAAGAATAAAGATGGAAAGACCGTATCGTCTTTGGAAACAGTATTGGGAGAATATGATGAGAATCAGTTTGAACAGGAAATGATTGTTCAGAGCCCTATGTTGTGGGATATGGAACATCCGAATCTTTATGAGGCAGTATCTAAATTATATGAAGGTTCTGAGTTGAAAGATGAGTATACCACAACATTTGGCATCCGGACGATTGAAATGATTCCTGATAAGGGATTCTATTTAAATGGTAAGAAGGTCGTTTTCAAAGGTGTTTGCAATCACCACGATTTAGGACCTTTGGGAGCTGCAGTAAATGAAGCGGCTCTTCGTCACCAAATTGAACTTTTGAAGGACATGGGTTGTAACGCGATTCGTACTTCTCATAATATGCCTGCACCGGAGCTTGTTCGTCTGTGTGATGAAATGGGAGTTATGTTGATGGCGGAAACTTTTGACGAATGGAAAGAGGAGAAATGTAAGAATGGCTATCATCTTTTCTTTGATGAATGGGCGGAGAAGGATTTGGTAAATTTGATACATCATTATCGGAATAATCCAAGTGTTATGTTCTGGTGCATCGGTAATGAGGTACCCGAACAATATACGAAAGGGGGCTCTAAGATTGCCCGTTATTTACAAGATATTTGCCGTCGTGAAGACCCGACACGCTTTGTAACACAGGGGATGGACAATCCGAAAGCGGTTATCAATAATAATTATGCGGCGGTGATGGAAGTGCCCGGCTTTAATTATCGACCGTTCATGTATCAGGAAAACTATGATAAATTGCCTCAACAGATTATTTTAGGCAGTGAAACAGCCTCAACGGTTAGTTCAAGAGGTGTTTATAAATTCCCGGTTGAACGTAGGTCCATGCAGAAATACCCTGATCATCAATCGTCATCCTATGATGTAGAGCATTGTGCTTGGTCAAATCTTCCCGAAGATGATTTTGTACAACATGAGGATTTACCTTATTGTATTGGAGAATTTGTTTGGACAGGTTTTGATTATCTGGGAGAACCGACTCCTTATTATACGGATTGGCCAAGTCATAGCTCCCTTTTTGGTATTGTGGATTTAGCGAGCTTGCCTAAAGACCGTTATTATTTATACCGTAGTCATTGGAATCCGAAAGAAGAAACTTTGCATATATTGCCTCACTGGAATTGGAAAGGACGTGAAGGAGAAGTCACTCCGGTTTTTGTTTATACAAATTATCCTTCTGCGGAGCTTTTTATCAATGGCAAGAGTCAGGGTATGCGTACAAAAGATTTGTCGGTGAAAGTTACAAATAGCGGAGACTCTGTCTCTATAAGAGAATTAAAACGTCAAAAGCGTTATCGTTTGATGTGGATGGACACGAAGTATGAACCGGGAACGGTAAAAGTTGTTGCTTATGACAAAGATGGGAAAGCGGTTGCAGAAAAAGAGATACATACAGCCGGAGTGCCCCATCATTTGGAACTTTCGTCAAATCGTACGGTCTTAGATGCTAATGGCAAGGATCTTGCTTATATTACCGTAAGAGTGGTGGACAAGGATGGTAACTTGTGTACGGATGCAGATCGTTTAGTAAAGTTCCGTGTAAAAGGTGAAGGTACATATCGTGCCGGAGCAAATGGTGATCCGGCTTCTTTAGACTTGTTTCATTTGCCACAGATGACTCTGTTCAGCGGTATGCTTACAGCTATTGTGCAAACTACGGAAAGATCCGGAGAAATCACATTGGAAGCTACGGCAAAAGGTTTAAAAGGCGGAAAGATTGTTTTAAGGAGTAAGTAGTTACCTTTTAAGGTAGTAGAGAGTATTGTTTCGGGGTATCCGGTGGTGATAAATGATTCTTATTTTATTGCCACCGGATTATTTTTAGTCAATAACTCATATCCTGCCTTCATCTGCATAACTATAATATGTTCCTTCGCATATGATAAGATGGTCATGAAGTTTTATATCCATGATCCTTGTCGCTTGGTGGACTTTGTCCGTCAGGCGGTCGTCAGCCTGGCTGGGATGTCTGTTTCCCGACGGATGGTTGTGGCAAAGAATAATAGATGTAGCGCGTCGAAGCAGAGATTCTCTTAAAATACTGCGAATATCTGCAGAGGTTTCCGTTATACCTCCTGAACTGATTTTTATCCTGTCGATTATTTTGTTTGATTGATTGAGAAGGACAATCCAAAATTCTTCGGTAGGAAGATCGCACATCAATGGTTGGAAAATATGATAGATATCGGTCGAACAGGTAATTGTTTTGCGTTCTTCGGCGTTTGCCAGCTTTCTTCGTTTTCCAAGTTCGAGGGCAGCCGTAATACTGATAGCCTTTGCCTCACCGATACCTTTGAATACACATAAGTCAGAAATGGATCTTTTTCCTAACTCATTAAGGTTGTTATTGCATGAAACCAATATTCTGCGGGTAAGCTCGACTGCAGTTTCCGTTGTATTACCGGAACCGATCAGTATTGCAAGAAGTTCTGCATCACTAAGGGAAGTAACACCTTTGCTCAACATCTTTTCTCTTGGTCTGTCTTCTTCAGCCCATTCTTTGATGTTGAGCTTATGTTTTTCTTCCATTATATAGTTCTATTTATAAAAATTCTTTTCAAAAGCGGCAAACTCATCTTTTTTCAACAAGACTCGTTTCCACCATGCCCGGATAAAGCCTGTACCATAACCAATCAGTTGGTAGAACGAAGCAATGATAGCTAAGGCACCGATACTGATACTCCGATTATTGATTGAAGCGTCAATAAATATAATAAGGATAAAAAGGGCGATAGGTAATAATGCATACGGACAAACCAATGCACTCAACAACAGGAATATAACCCCAAGAGTGAATAATGCGGGTAACACGTGCACCGGTTTCAATGATTCCGGATACTTTTTATATAAGTTGATACGTGCAATGCCGGAGTTATGTACCTGCTTGAAAAACTTTTTCAGATCTGTGCGGCGTTTATGGTATACCCAAGCATCGGGAAAAAGCCTACATTTGTATCCTCCTTTGAAGATACGGATACTGAAATCGATATCTTCTCCGAACCGCATTTTAGAAAAGCCTCCCAGCGCTTCATATACTTCCCGTTTGACGCCCATATTAAAACTACGGGGATAAAACTTATCCATCTTTTTTTTTCCTCCGCGAATACCTCCGGTAGTGAAGAAAGAAGTCATGGCATAATTGATGGCTTTCTGTATGTTTGTAAATGAATCGTGTGCCTTGTCCGGTCCTCCGAAAGCATCGGCAGGGTTGTCTTTTAGCTCTTTCTCAACAGCATTAAAATAACCGGGAGGTAAAATGCAATCGGAATCCAATATAATTAGGTAATCCCCTTTACTCCTTTCCGCTCCGTAATTGCGTGTCTGTCCCGGGCCGGAATTGGCTTTGGAGAAATATTTAATATCCAGTTTCTCATTATATCTGTCAACTACTTCTTTACAAGGTATGGAAGAACCGTCTTCAACGACGATTACTTCAAACTCCTTATAAGTTTGGGAAGTAAGACTGTCTAACAGTTCATCTACTTCGTCCGGACGGTTATATACAGGAATAATAACTGAATAAAACATTTCTGGCTGATTATATTTGTTCTTGCAGGCAAAGATAGGAGTTGTTTTTGATAAATAATATCTTTTCACGTAAAACAAATAAAAGTTTTTGTTCAATTCTTTTTGCATAAGTGACATACTTATCTTAATTTTGTCCCATTCATCGTAAAGCGGAAAGCACATGAAAAGATTTATCATCCTGACTATGTTCTTGATTGGAAATGCTATAAATGGCTTTCTATATGCCGACACATTAGACAATTATCTTTTTTCCCAAGAAGACGACAGCATCAAAACACTCTATCAATTATGTATTAAATACAACGGTGACACTTCTGTTTTTAGTTGCCTAGACCGATTACAGGATGAAGCAATAAAGAAGAAAAATAAGAAGTTAACTGCTGTGGCTATGGGGCTCCGTATACAGGCTTTTGTTAATCAAAACATGACAGATAGTGTCTTAAAGTATGAAAAGTCCGTTGTTGATGCATTGCGTAAAGAAGAAGAATATCGAAGAATGTTTATAGTTCAGAATCTTGTGATAGAAAAATTAATATCCAATCAACGATATGCAGATGCATTGACAAGAATAAACGAGCAACATGAAGAGGCGAAGAAACTTCAGAATACTGTTGGCTTGGCAATGGCGTGCAAGAACTTTGGCCAAATTTATCAATATACAGGTCGACCTGCCGAAGCGTCCCGTTTCTATAAGGAAGCACTTCAACTGTTGGAAGAAGATAAAAACATATCTTTAATGATTGATCTTTACTTGAACATTATTCTGACAGGCAGAGAACAAGGGCACTTTTCAGAGGCACTTGAAAACTGCAATAAATGTTTTGTTTTGCTAAAGAAAGCTGAAGATGCTTCCCAGAGTAAGACCAATGATGATGCCCTGCTGGGACGTTATTTTACTTGTTATTGTCTTAAAGCTTTTATTTGTTTGGAATTGGACCAACCGGAAGAGGCCAAGCGATGTATAGATAATGCTATTTCCTGGCAAGACCCATTATGGTCCGGTGCATGGCTATATCCGTTATGGGATGTCCAGATCAAATATTATCTTTATATCAAAGATTATGAAGAAGCTTTGAAATATTATAAGATTCGTCTGGAGAAATCATCACAGGTAGAGCAAAAGGTACGCTTATGTATCACTCTAGACAAAGCCCGTATAGATGCCGGAATGGGGAAATATGTAGATGCTTGCAAAATGTATGAAGAGCATATCTCTTTAAATGATTCTTTATTCAGTCTGAATTTGGCAAAACAATTGGATGAGGTACGTGCTTTATATGAAATAGATAAGCTGGAAATTAAAGCAGAAAAAGACAGGCTCAAAATATTTTCGATGAGCATAGGGATTGTTGTCTTGATTGTCATTTGTCTACTGCTCGGAATAATTACATCTATTATCAGACGGAATGCACGCAACCTGAAGCAAAAGAACAGAAGTTTGTATTTACAGTTAAAGGAAAGAGATGCATTACAAGCGGAAATTAAACGTTTAAGCAGTAATAAGGCGGGGACGGAAAAAGAAACTAATGCAACTTTGTTCTCCAGATTGGAGGAGTGGATGGGAGCGAATAATGCTTATGTAAATCCGCAAATTACTATAAAGGAAGTAGCTGCCGCATTATCTACCAACACCCGATACTTGAGTGAGGCTATACGAAATGAAACTCAGCAGACTTTCAATGACTATGTCAACACTCTAAGACTTGAACAAGCATGCAGGCTCATTTTATCTGATAAATTCAGTCAAATGACTATAGAAGGGATTGCTGTCGAGTCAGGATTCAGTACTCGTAGCAATTTTTATCGACTATTTCGTTCAAAGTATGGTTTGACGCCTTCCGAGCTGAAGAAACAGGATGAGGAGGAAAAACATCTTCGAACAGAATAGTTGAGGGGGTGTCGACTTTAAACTTCCTATCTTTTAGGGTGTGTGTGAGTTTTCTAACAGTTTAACAATCAAAGAAAGATCACACACCCCTTAATCCCCGCTCAAGCGGGGAAACTTGGATGCTTTGACTTTTTGTCTATTACTTTTGGACAAAAACTTTAAAGCTTTTATTCACCCGGTCTCCTTTTACCTTAACTATATAAAGTCCGGTAGGAACATTATTGAGGTCTACAGGGATTTCTTCGGAAACATTGACATTACCGACTTTTTGCCTGCTGATCTGATATCCATCCATGCTATATGCGGAAATAACAACATTAGCATTGGCTTTCACGAATAATATGCGGTAATCATCTGCACTCTTGCCTAATAAAACCATTTCAGGCAAAGATTCAGGGATAGCATCAACTGCAGAAGACCATACCAGACTCTCTTTAATACCTTTCCATGCATCAATTTTGCCATATCCCCATGTTCCGTTACCTTCCGTAGGAAGAATATTGGTATATTCATCCGTCAAGGCTGTTTTCTTCAGTATCTCCCGGACGTCGTTGGGAGACAAATCCGGGTTTGCCTGTAACCATGTTGCTAAAACTCCGGTAACAAATGGTGCTGCCATTGAGGTGCCTTGCATGAATGCATAATAATAGGTATTACCGTTCCATGTTTCGCTCTTTGCAATGTTCTGAGACAATATCGTCACGTCGTATGAAGAAATAGAAGACGCAATGTATGTACCCGGAGCTGTAATCTCCGGTTTAGTGCGTCCGTCAATAGCAGGTCCTCTACTGGAAAATGTAGCAATATCATTCATTGTTTCGTTTAAAGTATATTCCGTATCCGAACCTTCTTTCTTATAGGTATTCCGTGTAACATAAGCACCCACTGAAATAATATTCTTTCCCGTACCTCCGATTTCGGCTAATGAATAATTATTATCGCCGTCTGTCCAGCCTTCCATATCGTCTGACGTCAGTTCAATGTAGGTGTCATCTGCCCAAGTGTGTACCGTTCCGGTACTTTTAGGAATAATGTTAAAGCCTATTTTATTATTCAATTTTATACCGGTCAGCTTCAATGATACTAATGCATGAGGCTTATTATTCAGAGGACTGATTTCTGTCGTTATCAGAACACTACCTGTTGCATTCTTTTTAAACTCATACTCATAAGTCGAACCTTCTTCCACTCCGAGTTCTATCCTTTCTGTGGAATCCACTTGTGTATCCGAAAATGTATTATAAACAAATACTTCAAGTGCAAACTTCATTCCCGGCTCTCCCCATACCTCGAAATCTCCTCCTATGTTAGAGGTAGAGGGACTCTTTTTATATTTTATCAATGTTTTCATCGGTTCGTCCGATGAAGAGGTAAAAGTCTTTGCCGCATGAAACTTATCATTGCCGAAGTTTCCTACTGACCCGACCAATAGACGTCCTTTCCCTTGAAGTTCGTCTGTTACCAAATCAAAAGTAGAGGTTCCGTCATGTGGACCGGCTTGTGTGCCCAAACTTAAATTTATCACACATGGTTTGTTTACTGATTCCGCATATTTATAGATATAGGCAATGGCATCAGAGAGATTAACGTTATTCGGAGTTGTTTCTCCCATACTGACTAATACGATATCGGCATCTCCGGCAACTCCATAATAAGTATTACCATCCAGTGAATCGGCACCGGCAGCAATACCTGCCACATGTGTGCCGTGAGAATTGGACGTTACATCACCTGCTACTTTTAGTATTTCTTCTGTACTCTTAAATTCCCCTCCATAGGTAAAGCCCTCCGGAGGAGTCCCTTTTGTGTAATTTTGTTCCCAAACACGTTTAATACGCAGCTTTTCCCTGTTTCGGTCATAGAAATTAAGGTGACTATATTGGAATCCGGCATCAACAACACCTATTACAACATCCTTTCCGCAAAAGGGAGTTGGCAGGTCAACACCATTTTGTACTTTATCGACTCCGGCGGAAGGTCTTGCTTTATCCATCATCGGATGTACCGGTGTACCTACTTGTATATATTTAACCTCTTTCAAAGCGGCCACATCTTCGATATGTCCGGTGGGGAGTTGCACAGAAAGAATGTTTTTTATATTCAAGTTTACTTTGACACCCAATTCTTCCAATGCGGAGACTTTAGCCCCTTCGTTTAAATAAATATAAGCCGGTACATACTCTTCAGTGGCTTTAACTTGTAATGCCTGGGTGCATTCTGTCTTTCGTAATGATAAGTACTTTTTTGTATATGGCGATAATTTCGATTGTGCAAATATGCCTATACATAAACAAAGTGATACGTAGATTAATAATATTTTTTTCATCAGAATTATTAGTTTATTTAGGGACTGTTTTAAATTGATAGTTTGGATAATCGATAGTCGATTTTGCATCATACGGTCGATCGTTTACAAACGATAGGAGTTTGTGAATAAAGGACCGTACGTTTGTCTTCAATCGACCGTATGTTTGTAATCAATCAACCTGATGTTTTTTATAAACACCTTGATGTTTGAAAAAAACATCAAGGTTATTTTTAGGAACTTCATGCTATGTTTACATAAATCGAAATTACTTCTTTCTGTCTTCACCTTATCACTTTTTGCTCCTTTTCGGTTAGATGTCAGTTGATTACAGTGAAAGCACTTTTATTTAATATACCATCAATTTACGGGAAATAACTTTTCCTTCTTGCATGATGCGAATAACATAGAATCCTCTATTTAAGACGAAAGATTCTGTGTTATTTCCAACCGTTTTCACTAAATGGGCTGCCATATCATATACATCGGCTTTATCGTATTTTCCTACTATATGAACTAAATTTCCATCAGCATATACATTGGCGAAATTGTCTTCGGCGCTTGTTTCGGCAATACCCGAACCGGATGTCTCTCCGCCAAAAGTTGTCGTGTTACTATTCAGAATAAAGCATCCGTTCGGATCATTATCGGAATAAGCGCTGACAAAAGCTACTAAATGCATATCTTTTAGAACAGTAGGGATAGATCTTGATTCTTCTCCTTCGTAGGTAGACATGATGGCATCCGGAAGTACGTAAGTAAATTCCTTGATGACCCTTTGTCCTTTTTGCAGTCCTATTTCATACCCGTAATAACCGGTCAGTGACCCGCGAAATACGTGATTGTGAATATACTCGTCTCCACCGCCTACTTGTCGGGCGATAATAGAGTCTTGTACAATGAATAAATTCAATGCAAATTGTTCTCTTTCCGGAACGACATGAGTATATACATATACTTTTGCCGTCAATTCCCGTGTGTCGTTATTAAACTCGCTGATAATATCAACAGAAACATAAGGTTGTATTTCCCTGCATTTGGCTATTGTGCTATTGATGCTGTTAGCGTTGGAAAGTGAAAATACAGGTCCCGGAGTTCCTATATCCGGATTCTGCATGCGGTTAATCATTGCCGCAGGTGCGTATATGGAGCCACCGTTATTGTAAAACCAGCAATAGTCCCAATCCTCTTTCATTGTGAAGGAATCCGGATGGTAACCGGAGTGATGGGCGATTGAAATAATTTCATCTTCCAATCCTTTTGTCGCACTTTCTATAATACGGTGTCCGGCAGGACAATTTGAGCACTCCTGTCCCGTGAAACTCTCCAGTAATAATCGTTTCTCCGTAGTTGCCGGATAAATATAGGTGTTTATTTCGCTATTGTTGTCTGTTAAGTCGGCATCTTGTTGCTCACCGTTAATCTTGTTTATTGAGATTTTTACAGGCAAATCTCCTGAATTTTGAGAAGTATATTCAGGTAAATTGAAATCATAGGTATTATTACTTTCTAGATTCAAATCTTTGAGCGATAAAGTTGTCGGCTCTTCATTTCCTACCTGACAAACAATGTCGAGACTGTTTATCGTTTTTGTTCCGAAATTAAAGACTTCACCGCTATAAATACAAGGAGTACCGACTTTATAAAATCCGTTTAATTGAATTGTTTTCAGAGTCAAATCAGTAAAACTATCCGCCCCGTCCAGCAAAAGTTGTAAATTGGCGGAACCATATCCCTTACCATACGCATCAATCCATTTATCATCTTCATAAATCCATGACAATCCCTGAGAGTCGGCGCTACGGTCGAATGATAATGCCGAATATCCTTTTTGTACATTCGAAGTGAATCCTATATATAAGTCTTTATCTCCTAGGATAGAATAAGGGGTGCTGAAACTGAAATCAGCCCAATTGGTAGTTGCCCCTGTAGAGGGTTGCTTATAAATCGCTTTATCGTTTTCTAAAGATTCTGTAATAAAGAACTCTAAATCTTCTACATATTTAGTACAGAAGGCAGCACGTATTCCTGTAATTTTGCGCCCTTTCAATAATTGTAGTTTCTCTTTCGACAGTTTTATTGCCACACCCTGTTTTAGGGTACTACCACAACGGATACCGTCTCTTTTGTTGAAATCACCATTAGTGTAGCCTATTGTGACCTGGGCATTTATAGATGCGGCAAAAACTAATAACTGCAGGCATAAAAACAAACGTATTAATCTTTTCATAATTAAATTTAAATTGAGTGGATTGTTGGATGGGTAGCTAAGGCTCGCCTTGCTCCCCGGTTACTTAGCCGATTTTTTATATTATTATAATGTTTGTAAGACCATCCTCACCCGTTTTTAGTGAGGATGGTCCTTTATTTGATTGATTTGGGGTTATTTATTTTACGATTTGTATTTTATTAATATAAATCTTTCCGTCAATAACACTCTTCAATAGATACATACCCGGTATAAAATGAGTCACATCAATTATGTTTTCATTTTCTATTTGATAAACGATTTGTCCGGAAACATCTGTGATAGAGACATTTTCAACTTCACCTTCTATTTTAATGTAAGAAGATGCGGGATTCGGGTATATCTTAACCGATGCAGATTCATTTACATCAATAGAAGAAGGATCAAGGTTTACAGTGACATCTTCGCTACGTCTTTCTCCTATTGAGTAAATTGCCGAAACATTGATTTTAGCACTCTTTTCAGACCTGTCGGCGATGGAAGTCGTATATGTTTTCTCGTTGATATTATCCTCTAAGAGTGCATCGTTCATATACACCTTGTAAGTTACATCAGGAATAAATCCGCCATCCATTCTGTCTACATCGACACCAATCATCCAATTGCCTCCTTTGCTCTGCTGATCAATGGTAAAACCTTCTCCATCTTCTGAATAAAGACGTCCTTCGTTCGAGGGATAACTATTGTCCGTTCCAAGAATAGGTGTTCCAATCGGTCCGTCAGTCATTTCAACTATAATCAAATAACCGCTTCCCCATTTAATATCAACCGGAGTATCCAATTTTACCGCATTTACCATATTAAGGGTATATTTAGTTACATCTTGTGAACTTACCGGAGCACCATCCTCAAATACATGAACTGTGAAATCGGCATCGGCACGCGGATAGAACTTCACATTTGTTATTTTATAACCAATAAATGGTCTCAGTTTTTCGGCCGTTAATCTTATCGCTTGCATCCAACCCGATTTTCCACTAATGTACATCCCTGCTCCATAAGTCCAGTTCGTATAAGATACTTCCGAACGTTCCGGTAAATCCCATGAAAGAGCCATCTCTTTCTTTTCCGTATCAATGTTAGCTTTTATGTTAATTGGAGCTGCGCATCTGACTAATTCTTTCTTGGCTACATATACTTGTTTGGTGATAGGAGTAGAGATCTTACTCGAAAAATAAAGAGTGGATACTCCATAGTCATGATAACCTTGTGCTACATTTTCATCCACAAATTCGAAGTTTTCATCGGTTGTATTCTCTGCATCGACTCTTCCTATTTCTTCACCGTCACGGTAAACAATATACTGATATACAGGTGCACTCATAGGAGAACGGGATACCGGCGGAGCAGGATCGAACCCTCCCGGTTGACGCCCGTTGGATTCCAACAACATTCCTATCATCCAATTATAATTATAAAGGCCTCCTGTCAATTCTCTTACTGTAATCCAGTTTTGTCCGTCATCTAAAGAGAGAAGATCGCCTCCGTCTATTGAAGGTCCTTCCGCTAATTCGAGTGGAGCAGCTCCGCTGGTTATATTTACTCGTATTGCAATTTTAATATCGCCATCTTTAGGTAAAGTTAAAGGCTCTGTCAGTCTAACGGCATTTCTCCGTCCTGATACCAGTTTGGATTGGTCAATTTTCTGCGTCCATATTTGTTTGCCGTTTGAATAGATATATAAATCCATGTCTTCCACAGGATCACCGAAGAAGAATTCAACTGCTGTTAATTCGTAATAATCAGAATAACAACCGATAATCTGTTTATTGAAATCGATTCCTGCCATAAAAGTCTTAGGTTCACTGCTGCCGAACGGAACTGCATTTTCATTCTTATAATGACGCAAGCTAACATCATAACCGGTAATAGACGCTCCCCATTTTAAAATGACATCATTATAATTCGCATGATAAGCAACAAAGTTTGCAGGAGGATCAGCATAGCGTGCGTCTTGCAGTTTAACAGTTGCCTCTACCCGTTCGGTAGATTCTACCTTTTCAGCGTCATACAGAGCTGCTACTTCACACTTCAATTCCGCTTCATTACGCTCGTTTGTGTAGACATACTCCAATTGGTCGGCAGGAACTTCAGTCGCAACCTTATTATTTACGTATATACGATAACCTGTTACTTTATCTGCATTATTAAGAGGTTCTTTCCATTTTAATAAAACACATACTGTTGAAGGAAGAATTTCAGTCGTTAATGCTACAGGGCTTGGTGTATCTATTTCTTTACCTGCTTTCCATACGACCGGATAGTATATCTGACCACTTTCGCTGGAACTGGAATATTTCATGCATAGTCCGACGTATGTTTTCTTATCTGCAGAAAAGTACCCCCAGCCGACATGATAAAAACCGGAAGGAAGTGAGGACTTGTACTCTTCCTTTATATAATCCGTTACCTTTTGGTAAGTACCGTCTGTGTGATAAATGTAGTCATCATAGAGTCCTTCAGTCACTTTTTCACTTTGCAGTCTCATAATAGCACTACCGTCATCCCATACGTCATTGCAAGAAAGCGCGCCATCCGGGTCAGTAGCCTCAAGGAAAGGTATACTTATATATATTGTGTCTTTTTTAACAATGTCATAAACAACTTCCTGCATTGAATAGTCGGATTGTTGATCATAATTGCCAACATGTGCGGCAATATAACGGTTATTCGGGCTTATTGCATGTGTATTGAGAAATCCGCCCCTATCTGATTCGGTAATGCCTAAAGGATGTAGTTCCGTATCCCAATAACAAGGTTGTCTGTTAGGAGGTGTACCCTGTATGTGCGGGTCATAGTTGTACCATCCGAATACGATACTGGCATCGTTGCTCATACCGGAAACGCCACCATGCTGATTTTTTGTGTCCAAGCGTGTTTCCAATATTCCGTTTTTCCAGATTGCCGGTTGATATCTACCGTTCGTTTCAACGATAACTCCTGCGATATACTGACCATCGGCGGAAATTGCTTGTGCATTACAATTCGCGATGGGCACTCCGTTCTCGTCCTTTAATGTTGTATATACTCCATTTTGCCAATAACCTCCTGCTACGCCGGGAAGCCCATTTTCATTTATTTTATCAGCATAGAATCTTCCGCAAACAATTCCGTTATCCGATACATCATTAGCAAAAGATTGACCTCCTTTGTCCAGATTGGTAATTACGTTGTTCTCCAAATCCCAGACAAAGCCTAAATTGCTGCCATAATAGACTCCGCATGCCCATTTCCCATTCGGGGAAACTGCCATAACTTGATAACCTTCGGGACCTTTTATCATTAATGTCCCTTCTTCTGCTAAAACTGTGTTACAAAGACACACAACAGTTAAGAATAATAAGTAAATTTTTCTCATGATGGTATATATTAAAAAAAGTATTGGAACACGTATGATATGTGGTATCTTTAGTGCAAGATAAAATAAATGAATGTTTAATTGTGGCTAAACTGTCAATAGTGTGTCCATTATATTGTAAAATGATGTCCAATATTTGTAACTATCTAGTTTTCAATGATTAAAATTTACTTGTTATTTTGCTTGTTAGAATGGTATTGCTTGGCTAATTATTTTATGGGGAGGTTTTTAAATTCATAAAAAAGCCCAATACATGAAACATGTATTGGGCAATCTTTGATATTGTTTTTGTTAAACTTTCACACGACCTACATAAGAACCGTCACGAGTGTCAATTTCAATCGTTTCACCTTCGTTGATAAATAAAGGGACACGAACGGTTGCACCTGATTCCACAGTTGCCGGCTTCAATGTATTGGTAGCTGTATCGCCTTTCAATCCCGGTTCTGTATAAGTGATTTTCATCTGTACTTTTACAGGAAGGTCAGCATAAAGAACTGTTTCGGTAGAAGCGTCGGATACAACTTCCACTGCCATTCCTTCTTTAAGGAAATCAACACCATTGATCAAATCGTGTGCGATAGGGTGCTGGTCGAAGGTCTCCTGATTCATGAAAATATAATCTTCTCCTTCTTTATATAGATATTGGTAAGGACGACGTTCTACGCGTACGTCTTCCAATTTTTCACCAATGTTGAAGCGACGTTCAAGTACGTAGCCGCTGACTACATCTTTTAATTTAGTGCGCATAAAAGTGTTACCTTTACCCGGCTTAACATGAAGGAATTCTACACAGAAATAGAGTTTACCATCCATACGGATACAGGTTCCGTTTTTGATGTCTTGTGCATTAATCATACTTTATCTTCTTTTATTGTTATGTTATTGAATTATCTGAAAACGATTCCGGGTACAAAAGTAATCTAAATCAGTAAAAAACACAAAATCTTTTGACTAAAAATGACTTATCTCTTGGTTTATTTAAAAAAAGTCCCTATTTTTGCAGCCCGATTACGTGAAAATAATAACATAAAACATATACAGTAATGAAAAGAACATTTCAACCCTCTAACAGAAAGAGAAAAAACAAACACGGTTTCCGTGAGAGAATGGCAACTGCGAATGGTCGTCGTGTATTAGCTGCGCGTCGTGCTAAAGGCAGAAAGAAACTGACTGTTTCTGACGAATACAACGGAAGATAAGATTTCTTCGGATATAAGATTTAATAAAGGAAGTAAAGGTTTTCATAAGTAACCTTTACTTCTTTTGTTTTTTTATTATCTTTGACGCCGAAAGTATTAACAGATAAGCGTATGACGATTAAAAGCTTTTTTTCTTTTCGGGAGAATAAATTCTTCTGGCTCAATATAATCGGAATGATTGTTGTTATATGTCTATTAATATATGGTATATTATTAGGTTTAGACAAATATACTCAGCACGGAATATCCGTAGAAGTGCCGGATTTAAAGAATATGTCCGTTGCGGAGGCCGGTAGTTTGCTGAAAAATAGCGGATTGTCTTATGCTGTGGTTGATTCTGATTATGTGAAGACTATTTCTCCGGGTAAAATACTGGATCAGAATCCGGGACGGGGACTTCGGGTAAAGAAAGGCCGTATCGTTTATCTGACTATAAATTCGTTAAGTATCCCTTTGCATACAGTACCGGATGTGGCGGATAATAGTTCGTTGCGTCAAGCACAGGCTAAGTTGACAGCTGCCGGCTTTAAGTTGACAGATGAAGAATATGTTGCCGGTGAAAAAGAGTGGGTTTATGGCGTAAAATATAACGGACGTACATTAAATGTGGGTGAAAAAGTCCCTGTGGGAGCTACTCTTACTCTATTGGTCGGCAATGGCTCTAAAGAAATTCTGAATGACAGTCTTTCGGAAGAAGAACTAGAAGATGTATTTGTGCCGACAACCAGTGAAGATGCTGTAGTGGATGATTCATGGTTTTGATACGTGAATATGATGGAAGAGTATTTGGATGAAATTGAAGATGATATTTTAGATGATGTGGAACTGGTAGGGGATGCCGCAGAACTTTATGAGCATTTTCGTGTAGTGGTGGATAAAGGGCAGGGGCCTGTACGGGTGGATAAATACCTTTTCGAACGTCTTGTAAACTCATCAAGAAATCGCATACAAAAAGCAGCGGATGCCGGGTTTGTTATGGCAAACGGTAAACCGGTAAAGAGCAATTATAAAGTAAAACCGCTGGACGTTCTGACCGTGATGATGGATCGTCTGCGTTATAACAATGATATTGTTCCTGAAGATATTCCTTTAAACATTGTATATGAGGATGATTATCTGATGGTGGTCAATAAACCTGCCGGATTGGTTGTACACCCGGGGTGTGGAAATTATCATGGAACATTGGTTAATGCGATAGCATGGCATTTGAAAGATAATAAAAATTATGATCCTAACGATCCTCAGGTAGGACTTGTACACCGTATTGATAAAGATACTTCAGGGTTACTTCTCATCGCTAAAACTCCCGATGCTAAAACACATTTAGGTTTACAATTCTTCAATAAAACGACAAAGCGTAAATATCAGGCTTTGGTGTGGGGCATTGTGGAAGAAGACGAAGGACGTATCGAGGGAAACATAGCCCGTAACCCTAAAGACCGAATGCAGATGGCGGTATTCTCCGATCCGGAAATCGGTAAACATGCAGTAACGCATTATCGTGTTTTGGAACGTTTAGGGTATGTTACTTTGGTGGAATGTGTACTTGAAACCGGACGTACGCACCAGATACGTGTTCACATGAAACATATTGGTCATGTCCTTTTTAACGATGAACGTTATGGAGGACATGAAATTCTGAAAGGAACTCATTTTAGTAAATACAAACAATTCGTAAACAATTGCTTCGATATTTGTCCTCGTCAGGCATTACATGCCATGACACTGGGATTTGTACATCCGAAAACGGGTGAAGAGATGTTCTTCACTTCGGAACTTCCCGATGATATGTCTATGCTGATAGAGAAATGGAGAAGCTACATTTCAAATCGAGAATTAGAATGAAACGCACTATTGCCATAGTAGCAGGTGGAGACTCTTCCGAGTTTCCTGTTTCCCTCCGCAGTGCTCAGGGAGTGTATTCCTTTATTGATAAGGAAAAGTATGATTTGTATATTGTGGAGATGAAAGGTCTCTGTTGGGAAGTACAGTTGCCGGAAGGCAATGTTCCGGTAGATCGTAATGATTTCAGCTTTTCTTTAAATGGGGAAAAAGTAAGATTTGATTTTGCTTATATTATTATACACGGTACACCGGGTGAAGATGGTAAATTGCAGGGGTATTTTGATTTGTTGCATATTCCTTATTCTACTTGTGATGTGTTGGCATCAGCCATGACTTTCAATAAGTTTGTATGTAATCAATATCTGAAAGGTTTTGGAATTCGTGTTGCCGAGTCTTTGATGTTGCGTAAAGGACAGAATATATCAGATAAGGACGTGATAGAAAAGATCGGCTTGCCATGTTTTATAAAGCCCAACGAAGGAGGTTCCAGCTTTGGAGTGTCAAAGGTGAAAACTCAGGAACAGATACAGCCTGCTATTGAAAAAGCTTTTCATGAATCGGAGGAGATTGTGATAGAAGCCTTTATGCAGGGAATAGAGATTACTTGCGGATGTTATAAAACAAAAAAGAAAGAAGTCGTATTTCCGATAACGGAAGTGGTCACAAGCAATGAGTTTTTTGATTATGACGCAAAATATAACGGTCAGGTACAGGAAATTACCCCGGCGCGTTTGCCTGAAGAACTTGGTAAGCGAGTGCAAACGCTGACTTCTGCTATTTATGATATTTTGGGATGTTCGGGCATTATTCGTGTGGATTATATTATCACTGAAGGGGAAAAGATTAACCTCTTGGAGATAAATACGACTCCGGGTATGACTGCGACCAGTTTCATTCCGCAACAAGTTCGGGCTGCCGGACTGGATATTAAAAATGTAATGACAGATATTATAGAAGATAAATTTTAATGAACTTAAAGATAATATGCTTGTATCTTGATTGACAAAACGAAAATTAATTTGCATCTTTGCATATTGTCTATCATTATATTGTGACTTATGGAACCAACCACAGAATTTGACGAGATTCGTCCGTATCACAATGAAGAACTGCCTCAGATATTTGAGGAATTGATTGCGGATGACGAGTTTAGGAGAGTAGCGAATGCGGCAATTCCGGGAATTCCTTTCGAGGTATTGGCAGAGAAAATGCGCCAATGTAAGTCGGCAAAAGAATTTCAGGAAAACTTTTGTTACGGTATTCTTTGGAATATTGCGAAATCATGTACCGGTGGATTGTCATTGGATCATACTTCGTTGAAGGATAAAGAAATGCCTTATACCTATATTTCTAACCATCGGGATATAATTCTTGATTCCGGATTCTTGTCCATTCTATTAGCTCAACAAGGTATGGATACGGTAGAGATAGCTATTGGTGACAATTTGCTGATCTATCCGTGGATAAAGAAGTTTGTTCGTGTCAATAAATCTTTTATTGTACAACGTTCATTGTGTATGCGCCAAATGCTGGAATCTTCCGCACGTTTGTCGCGTTATATACACTATGATATCGCAGAGAAAAGGCAGTCGGTTTGGATTGCCCAGCGTGAAGGCCGTGCGAAAGATTCTGATGACCGTACGCAAGAGAGTGTGTTGAAAATGTTGGCAATGGGAGGTGAAGGAGATGTCATTGATCGTCTGAAATCATTGAATATGGCTCCTGTCGCTATATCTTATGAGTATGATCCGTGTGATTTCTTGAAAGCGCAAGAGTTTCAGCTAAAACGGGATATAGAGGATTATAAGAAATCAGAGAAAGACGATTTGAAGAATATGGAAACAGGTCTGTTCGGATTTAAAGGACGTGTTTGTTTTCGTACCGGGAATTGTCTGAATGAAATATTGGACAAGCAAGACCGAACTTTACCGAAGCAAGAGCTGTTTGCGGTTATTTCGGGGATTATCGACAAGGAGATTCATCGTAATTATACCATATATCCGGGCAATTATGTTGCCTATGATTTACTTTCGGGTGAGAGCCGTTTTAAGGATAAGTATACCGAAGAGGATAAGGTCCGTTTTGAGGAATATTTGTCTAAGCAGTTGGCTAAGATTGATATACCGAATAAAGATGAGGAATTCTTGCGTGGTAAGTTGGTGGCTATGTATGCTAATCCATTGAGAAATTATTTGGTCGCCATCGGATGAGAAGGGGCGTCTTTTATAGCTTATTAGTATTACTTACATCCTTTATAATGGGCTGTAGCGATGACGAGTACGTATATCCTCCAGCCCTTACCGAATTGCTTTCTGTCCGTACAAATGCTTCCGGAACAATTGATTATTTATTGCCCGATAGGAGTGCGGGGTTACGTGTGGAGAATGGAAGTAAATACTCGGGTATGGTTCCTGATTCTATATATCGGCTTGTGGCTATTTATGAGATAAAAGATGCCAAAGAACCGTCTGCCTATATCTATACGATAGGAAATGTCATAGCTCCGGAACCTATAGGGCAGGAACAGTTGGCGGGAGAGATGAAGACAGATCCGGTCAATATACAGAGTATATGGAGAAGTGGAGATTATCTGAATATGATTTTACTGGTTAAAGCGCAAAACAAGAAACATTCTTTTCATTTTATTGAGGCACAAGGTGCAAACCAAACATCGTGTTTAAGGTTGACATTGTATCATGATAAAGGTGAAGATGTAGAGGCTTATACCCAGAAAGCCTATCTTTCCGTTCCCTTAAAGAAGTACAGCGGTATTTTTTCCGAAGGTGATCCTATTTTATTCACGATCAATCTTTATAAAGAGGGTTTGAGAACGTATCAGTTTACTTTCTGATAATACGTCGTTTTTTCTACATAAATAGTCAATGATTCCACATTTGTTGTGTTATTTCTTGCTAATCTTGCACTTGCTAGATTTTATAATTTGATTAACCAAACAATCATGCAGGAATGAAAAACATTTATTACTTTTTACTTTTTTGCTTTTGTGTCTTGACTTCATCTGTTTATGCACAAGACTTTTCGTGTGTGGGATTTGCTACACAAAACGGTGGAACTACGGGCGGAAACTCTGCAACGAGCATTATTGATGTACATAATGCTGCGGAACTGGCAGAAGCTATCGGGACAAAGAAAAATGGCGGTACTACTCCGAGAATTATTCGCGTTAACGGGACAATCAATAACGGTGGAACGGCTATTCCTATCAAAGAATGTGCTAATCTGACGATATTCGGAGCAGACGGAAATGCTTTCATAGAGCAGACACCTCTGATTATTACCAGTTCCAGTAATATTATTATTCGTAATATAAAGTTCACGATGACCGGTTCAGGCGGTGGCAAGGACATTATTGAAATAACGACGACCAGTTCCAATAAATCCCAAAACATATGGATAGACCATTGCGAGTTTTATAATGAGACTCCTAAGGCATCTGTGGTAGATGCGGATAGTTCCGAAAAAGATAAGTATGACGGTTTATTGGATATAAAGAAAAACAGTGAATACATTACTGTCTCTTGGTGTTACTTCCACGACCACTATAAATCTATTTTGATAGGTTTCACGGCTACTGATACTTATGATCGTAAGATAACGATTCATCACAATCGCTTTGTTCGTTTGAACTCACGTGTGCCTTCTTTCCGTGGAGGTACGGGGCATATTTATAACAACTATTTTGAAGGTTGGCTGGAGAATGGAAAGTATTACAGCAATTGCATCCATACGCGTGAAGGCTGTAATCTGTTGGTAGAGAATAACTATTTTACGAAACTGGTGAAAGGCGTTTATTGGGAGCCGAAAGATGCGGCCGAAGGTTTTGCTTCAGGAACGGGAAACTATTTTGATTCGACTGTGGAGAGTGGCTTCACTTCCCGTGCGGCTTCATCTCCATTTACTCCCCCCTACACGGTAGAACAAAACGATGCAATGGAATTACCTGATTTGCTGGCACAGTATGCCGGGGTGGGTGTCATTACGAATTATGATGATTATGGTAGTCAGGATGGTAATAAAGCTCCGGTAGTTCAAATCACTTCTCCGGTAGAAGGGGCAAGCTTTGATGCACCGGCAGATGTAACGGTTTCTGCAAATGCAACAGATGAAGACGGTGAAATAGCTAAAGTAGAATTCTATAATGGCAATACATTGGTGGAGACCTTGAATGCCGCACCTTATACTTATTCGTTTACCGGTTTGGTAGCCGGAACTTACTCATTTGCTGTCAAGGCTTATGATAATGAAGGCAAGTTCGCTTCGCGCTCTGTGACGGTGACGGTAAATAACCCGTCTTTATCGGATGCAGGCTCTCTGTTTGGGGAGAATGCTCCTGCCGATGATTATTTCTGGTTCAATGAAACGAACGCATCGGTTGCAGAGGCTATGATACAGAATGGCACTTTCTCCGGGTGTAAATTCGACGCAACGAAGCAAACACTAAATAAAGAGACTCCTCTGGATGATCATGTGGGTGCGATATACATTGCCAAAGAAACTTCTATGACGATGGCTTTGCCCAGTTGCTCTCTGTTTAAACTTTATTTAGGTCGCGGAGGTGATTTTAAAGGCAATATCTATGTAAGTATGGATGGAACAAACTGGGGGATGGCGATTGCGTCTTTAGACGGAAATAAAAAAGGGAAATTGGAAATTACTTGTCCGGAGGTTTCAAGTGCTTCTCCTATCTATGTCAAGATAGAAAACACATCTACCGGAGATTTGAATATTCATGGTGCTAATATCCGTTTGGCAAGTAATAATCCTAATAATGTATCGACGGTAAATAACAATCGGGCAATCATTCGGACAAGATATTATAATCTTTCGGGAGTACAGGTACGTGAGTTGACCGGTAATATGATTTATATTCAGGAGAATATTTATGATGACGGTTCGGTGGAACGGGAAAAGATGATAAAGAGATAACTGTACATGTACATTAAAATACAGATTCCGTTACAAGAGGGATTCTATCTAGTATCGGTCGGGAGCCGGAAAGCTGCTAAGGTCACTGTTAAATAGAAGTGAGTTTTCTGAGACGTACATCTCACCGTTCTGAGTCGTACGTCTCAGCGTTGTGAGTCGTACGTCTCAGAGCCGTGAGTCGTACGTCTCAGATTCGCGAGACGTACATCTCAGAAAAGTGGGTCGTACGTCTCAGAAAAGTGAAAGAAAGATCACACACCCCTTAATCCCCGCTCAAGCGGGGAAACTTGGATGCTTTGACTTTCGATACATCTTCTTTTTAATGATAAAAAATTATTTATCTACATCATGAGTTTATTATTCCACATATTTTGCCTGCAGATTCTGTAATCTTGCATCCGATAAGACATGAAGATTAAGATTCTATATAAATGAAAAACATTTTAAAAAACAAGACGATGAATTTAAAAGGATTTTTGATGGCATTGACCATGTTTGCGTCAACGCTTTCTTTTGCCGCTGTTTCCGTTCAGGAAGTAGGCGGTTGGTTTGAGTCAGGGTATGCTACCTTTACCAAAGATGGCTCCAAATCTTACAATGTATATTATAAATCGGTAGACAGTGGTGAGTATCTGCGTGTGGATGGCCCGTTGGTACGTGATTACGGAACTTATGCACGTGTGGATATGTTGGGCATTAAAGCCGGTGATTATAAATTCAAGATTGTTCCGGTAGCAGAAGATGGAACAGAGAAAGTGAATGAAGCAGTCGAGACCAATGTATTTACAGCAAAAGCACACGACCGTGGAGGCTTTGCCCATCTTAACTATACGAAGGGTATCGGTGCTTATAATGACAACGGAACATTGAAAGCAGGTGCAAAGGTGGTCTATGTGACAGCTGAGAATGCAAAAACTGTTACTTGTGAGGTAGATGGCAAGACTTTTACCGGACTGCAAGGCATCATGGATGGACGAAACGGTAAATATGGCACTACTCCGGTAGCGGTACGTATCATCGGTATGATTAAAATTACAGATACGGATGAGCTTGGAAGTTCCTCGGAAGGACTTCAGATAAAGGGGCAAAAGTCATATACGGAAATGAACGTTACTTTTGAGGGAGTAGGAAATGATGCCGTCATTCACGGGTTTGGTATTCTGATGCGTAATTGTACAAGTGTGGAGCTTCGTAACTTCGCCGTGATGAACTGTAAAGACGACTGTGTTTCTCTGGATACGGACAATAGTCATTGCTGGATACATAACATTGATTTCTTCTATGGCAATGATAAAGGCGGTGATCAGGCAAAAGGCGACGGTTCGCTGGATGTTAAAGGCGATTCGCAATACATAACTTTCTCTTACAATCACTTTTGGGATTCCGGTAAGTCTTCTCTTTGCGGTATGAAATCGGAGAGCGGTCCGAATTATATGACTTACCATCATAACTGGTTTGACCATTCGGATTCACGCCACCCGCGTGTGCGTACCATGAGTGTTCACGTGTACAACAACTATTTTGATGGTAATGCAAAATACGGGGTAGGCGCGACTACAGGTTCCAGTGTGTTTGTGGAGAGCAACTATTATCGTAACACGAATAAACCGATGATGATTTCCATGCAGGGAACGGATATTGCGGCAGACCCTAAAGGTAAAGGAACTTTCTCCGGTGAGAATGGTGGTATGATTAAGGCTTATGGAAATGTTTTTAAAGAATGTACGGGACTTCGTTATGTTACTTATCAGAATGCTCAGGTAGAATTTGACGCTTATGAGGTGACCGACCGTAATGAGAAAGTTCCGGCAACGGTAAAAGCCAAGTTAGGTGGAAGCACTTATGATAATTTTGATACGAATGCTTCATTGATGTACTCTTATACACCGGATGCAGCCGACGATGTGCCGGGTGTAGTGACGGGACAGTATGGTGCGGGACGTATGCAGCACGGTGATTTTGAATTTGCCTTTAACAATGCAACGGATGATTCTTCTTATGATATTAATACCGGTTTGAAGACTAAGATGCTTAATTATAAATCTTCTTTTGTCGGTATTATCGGTGATGATACGGTTGTTGTCCCTACCGGCATCACGGCTCCTGTCTATAATGAGGTGCAGGCGGACGGACCAATTTATGACTTGTCCGGCAGAGTGGTGAGAAATCCACAGAGAGGTATCTATATACAGAATGGGAAAAAGTTTATTATTCAATAGGTATTTTTAGATAAAGCAATTAGCAAAAGGAGAGGGGAAGAGCAAACGCTTTTCCTCTTTTTTCGTTTAATAAAGTAAATCTCTCTATCTTTGTAACCTGATTATTAATGATTGTAAGATATGAAAAGGATAATGAAATTGCTGGCAACTTTATTTGCTTTTACGACTGTTTGCCTTGCTTGTGGCGGTAATAGAGGCTTTGAGTCGCTTTCTCCGGATGATTTTTCCATGTTGCTGCATAATGGGAATATACAATTGGTTGATGTCCGTACGGGTTTGGAATATTCGGAAAGTCATATTCCGGGGGCAATCAATATGAATGTGATGGATGATTCTTTTACGGTACATGTTGATTCCGTTCTTCAAAAAGATATTCCGGTAGCGGTGTATTGCCGTAGTGGGAAGCGCAGTAAGAAGGCTGCATTTATTTTGGCAAAGAAAGGCTTTAAAGTCTTTGATTTGGACAACGGTTTTATCGGTTGGGAAAAGGCAGGCAAGGAAATTGATAAGTAGCTGAAACTTTTTATAACCACCTTGATGTTTTTTACAAACACCTTTATCTTTTTCTTCAAACATCTCGGTGTTTTTTTAAATCATCAGGTTGATTGAAAAAAGACATACGGTCCTTTGTCTGCAAACGATAGGAGTTTGCGAACAAAGGACCGTATGTTTGTAATCAATCGACCGTATGTTGAAAAACGGGTATCGGCGGACTCTCTTATTTAAGTCCTTCGATTAGTCTTTTTAGTACTACGGTGGCGGATATTTCCCGGTTGGCAGCTTCGGGGATCACGATGGATTGCGGACTTTCAATTACATCATCCGTGACAATCATGTTTCTGCGTACCGGCAGGCAATGCATAAAGTAAGCGTTGTTGGTTACGGCCATTTGTCGGTCACCGACAGTCCATTCACGGTCTTTGCTTAATATCTGACCGTAATTGTCTCCCGTATAGGCAGCCCAGTTCTTTGCATAGATGAAGTCTGCTCCTTCAAACGCTTTCATCTGGTCGTATTCCACTTTGGCGTGGCCTACAAACTTGGGGTCTAACTCATAGCCTTCCGGATGAGTGATAATGAAGTCATAATCCGTTGCATTCATCCATTCGGCAAAAGAGTTGGGTACGGCTTGCGGTAACGGACGAGGATGCGGAGCCCATGTCATGACTACTTTCGGACGGTCTTTCTTTTTATATTCTTCAATCGTTATCAGGTCGGCAAAGCTCTGTAACGGGTGGCGGGTTGCTGCTTCCATAGAGAATACCGGACGACCGGAGTGCCGGATGAACTGATTTAGTATCACCTCGTTGTAGTCGTCTTCTTTATTTTCGAACCTTGCAAAAGAGCGTACACCGATAATATCGCAATAACAGCCCATCACCGGAATGGCTTCGAGCAAATGCTCCGGTTTGTCGCCATCCATAATAACGCCCCGTTCCGTTTCCAGTTTCCATGCACCTTGATTGATGTCGAGCACAATGACGTTCATGCCCAAATTGAACGCTGCTTTTTGAGTACTCAGACGAGTGCGGAGGCTTGAGTTGAAGAAAATCATCATTAAAGTCTTGTTCTTACCCAGTTCACAGTATTTGAAACGATCTTTCTTTATTTCAAAAGCCTCGTTGAGGGCAGACTTTAAATCACCTATATCTTGTACACAAGTAAATTGTTTCATAGTTATAATTGTTTATTATTGATTTTTATTCTCTGATTTGTCCATCGCCTTTGATAACCCATTTATAAGAAGTGAGTTCCTCCAAACCCATCGGGCCTCTGGCGTGGAGCTTTTGGGTACTGATGCCTATCTCTGCACCCAGTCCGAACTGTGCGCCATCAGTAAATGCCGTCGACACATTGGTATAAACACAGGCGGCATCGACTGCACGTGTGAAATAATCGGCTGTCTCGCTGTCTTCCGTAACAATACATTCACTATGTCCCGAACCGTATTTTGTAATATGTGTGATGGCTGCATCTATATTGGAAACAGTAGCGACGGTCATCTTATAGTCCAGATATTCAGTGCCGTAGTTCTCCTCAGTAGCTCGTTTCAGCAACTCTTTGGGGTACGTTTTCTCTAGAAATGCGTATGCCGTAGAGTCGGCATAAAGAGTAACTCCTTTTGCTTGCAGACCCTCACAAAGGGTTGCCAGTTCACTCAGACGTTCTTTGTGAATGAGCAGGCAGTCCAGTGCATTGCATACGCTTACCCGGCGTGTTTTTGCATTGGTGACGATAGCCTTTCCCTTTGCTGCATCGCCTGCCTTATCAAAATAGACATGGCATACGCCTGCACCGGTTTCAATAACAGGTACGGCTGCATTGTGACGGACAAAATCAATCAGCTGCTTGCCGCCTCTCGGGATGATTAAATCTACATATCCTATAGCGTTCAGCAATTCCGTAGTTGCTTCCCTGTCGGCAGGAAGTAGCTCTACGGTGTGGGTATCTACGTGGAACTTCTCTAATACGGAATGAATAACATGCACGATGGCACGGTTTGAGAAGTCTGCATCGCTACCACCTTTGAGCAGGCAGGCATTACCCGATTTCAAACAAAGGGAAAATACATCGAAGCTGACATTCGGACGAGCTTCGTAGATAATCCCGATAACGCCGAAGGGTACACTGATACGGGTCAGTTCCATTCCGTTGGGACGCAGGGTGTGCTTCAACACTTTCCCAAGCGGTGACGGGAGGGAAGCTACGTTGCGGGTGTCGGAAGCAATGCCTTCAATACGTTCGGCTGTAAGCATCAGTCGGTCGTATTTGGGATTGTCTTTATCCATCCGTGCCAAATCCTTCTTGTTCTCAGCAAGGATATAATCTGTTTGCGCAACGGCAGCATCTGCCACAGCATTTAAGATATCGTTGATTTTGCAGTCTTCCAGCATAGCAAGCGAACGGCTTGCCATCCGAACTGATTCGAAAGTTTCTTTTAAGTTGTTTACCATCTTACTATTCCCGATTTTATTCCAGATACAAATAATCATAATGCACGAAAGGCTTTAACCCGTGCTTGCCCAACATCTTTTTCGCTTCCGCAGAGTCGAATCCTACTTTACCTACGCCTATTTGTTTACCCTTAAAATCCATAATACGGACAATATCGTCTTTCTCGAATTCACCTTCTATGTGTGTGACTCCTACGGGAAGAATGCTCACAGCCTTCTTACCTTTCAGCACTTTGGTAGCTTGCTCGTTGATATGTAATTCTCCTTTGGCAAATCCTTCCGAGTGGGCGATCCATTTCTTTACACTGGACACTTCTTCGTTGGAAGGGATGAAGCGGGTACAGACCGTTGTTTCCGGATGTTTCAACAAGTCGACCAGGATATTATCCCGTTTGCCGTTGGCTATGATAACGGTGATACCTTCATCGGCAACTTTGCGGGCAATGTTGGTTTTGGTAAGCATGCCTCCGCGTCCGAATCCTGATTTCTCGGTCTGTATATAGTCGGACAGATCTTTCCCGTGTTCTACTTCCCGTATTACCTTTGTGTTGGCATCGGAAGGAGAGCCGTTGTAAATTCCGTCTATGTTACTTAGTATGATTAGTGCTTGCATATCCATCATGGAAGCAATCATTCCGCTTAATTCATCGTTGTCGGTAAACATCAGTTCGGTAACGGAAATCGTGTCGTTCTCATTAACAATGGGAATAACGCCATTTTCCAACATTACCATCATGCAGTTACGTTGATTAAGGTAATGACGTCTTGTTCCGAAGTTCTCTTTGGTAGTGAGTACTTGCCCTACGGGAGTACCATGATCGCGAAACAGTTCGTAATATCGGTTGATGAGTTTGGCTTGTCCCACTGCAGAAAATAATTGGCGTTGGTCTACGCTATCCAGTTTCTTTGAGGCCTTTATCTCGCTTCTGCCGGATGCCACAGCACCGGAAGATATTAAAATGATCTCAATTCCGGCTTTTCGCAGTTCGGCTATCTGGTCTACGAGCGCCGACATACGTGTCACATCTAATGTGCCATCTTTACGGGTTAGTACGTTGCTACCGATCTTAACTGCTATTTTTGTAAATTGATATGTCATTTTACCGTTAATTTGGAAGCACAAATATAGGAAATATAATCGAATTGTAAGTAATGCATAATTAAAAATGAACAATGAAGAACGAATCTTGGTGTCGTTCTTCATTGTTCATCTCTCTCTCTTTATGTACAGAATCTTATTCGTCTTTATCTTTATCCTTTTGATCGATAAGTTGTAAAGCCGCTCCATAGTCAGCTTCGTTTACGAGTACTTTCATTTCTCCTCCCAAACCTGCATACGGGGCAGTGATGCTGCCCATCGTTTCGTCTTTTAGCATGGCGGGGATGTTATTAGATTCCAGCAAACCTTTCACTACTTCTGCCTCCCAAGGGGTACCACCGAATACTTCTACCAATGGGTCATTGTCTTTTGTTGCCATATATTTTTATATTTAAGTGAATACTCTAATTACAAATATAACAATTAAACTCCAAAAAGTTTGTTTTTAAACTCATAAAATTCTTATATTTGGAAACGGCAATTGTAAAACACGAGATAAATGAATGTCATCTATGTACTTTTGTTAACTATACTGAGCGTAATCTGTTTCTTTTTGTTGCTGAAAGTGTACAAATTGAGGAAAGATAATATCCTAATACTCAATGAACGCGACAGGTTGACTTCTCAACATGGCGAGGACTTCAACCGTTTGCTTGCCAATATTTTCGATAGTCTTCCTCTTCCCGTTATGGTAAAAGATAGCGGAAACGACTTAAAATATATTTATTGGAACACAGAAGCGGAAATCAAGATGGGATGGAAGCGTGAAGATGCTCTTGGAAAGACAGATATAGATATATTGGGAGAGAAGGAAGGAACCCGGATACGTGAAATTGATAAACAAGTTCTTCAAAATAGAAAAAGGATTATCTCGGACGAGATCGTTGAAAAAGACGGGAAAAAGATAGGTGATGTGCAGCTAATCAAGGTTGTATTGGAACATAGAACCGTAGAGCCTTGGGTATTAATGGTCTGGTGGGACGTTACTGCTTTAAAAGAAGCTCAAAGGAAAGCTGAAGAAGCTGATCATCTAAAAGCTACCTTCATAACAAATATGACACATGAGATACGTACTCCTTTGAATGCGATAGCCGGTTTCTCAAGATTGATTTTGAACGGCAATCCGGAGGAACAAAAGGTTTATTCGGAAGTTGTGGAGCATAATATCGACATTCTTTTGAAATTAATGAACGATATTTGGGATATCGCCCAGATTGAAGCGAATATGATTTCTTTTGATTATTCCCGTTTTAATATAAATGATATGCTGGGTGACTTGGAATCGCTTTTTTGCTTACCGTCAGATAAGGATATGTCTGTGATTATTTCTTGTGATAAGAATGCAGAAGGTTGTGCGGTTTACTCCGATAAAACTAAGCTGTTCAGAGTAATGAACGGTCTGATAAAGAATGCGATTAAATTTACCTCTGAGGGAACGATCAAGTTTGGCTCGGAGCTTATCAATGGAGGTGATATGGTCCGTCTATATGTGTCTGATACCGGAAGAGGGATTCCGGAGGATAAAAGAGAAGAAATATTTGAGCGTTTTGTTAAACTGGACGACTTTACGCAAGGGGCGGGATTAGGACTTTTTGTTTGTAAGAAGTTGATTCATAGTTTAGGCGGAGAAATCGGTTTGGATTCAGAGGAAGGTAAAGGTTCTACCTTCTGGGTAAAACTTCCGGTTAGTAAAGACTGATCAAATAAAAGGCGAAAGATATGGAGGTACTGATAGGGATATTATTCGGATTATTAGTCGCTTTTCTAGTTTGTTGGATAAGCAGGGGAATGATATTGGAATTGTTAATCTTACGAGCGTTGAAACGTCGTTTACCTCATTTTCTACCCAATGCTGCATTTATAGTGAACAATCCTTTTGCTGTGGTCGATTGTAATCGTTATGATATAGAGTTGTTCCCTTTTTTACGGGAAGAGATTATCGGTTCTAACCTATGGGATTTACTTCCGGCAGAGATTACGAGCCGTATTTATAAAGGTTACAGAGATACAGTGAATACGGGTAAGATAAGAACAATTAAATTGTTTATTATGTTGGATACTATGGAACGTATGGAGTTGGAATTACGTTTTGTGCCCTTGTCCCGTTGTAAATACATTGTAGCGATATTTAGGATAGTTGAGAATTGAAAATGCAAAGAAAGTTTTCACATTTTCAATTCTCAATTTTCAATTTTCAATTCTCAATTATTTCGATCCTTATCTCTGATCTCCACTCTGCGGATTTTCCCGCTGATAGTTTTAGGTAATTCCTCTACAAATTCGATGACACGAGGATATTTGTACGGAGCAGTTACTTTCTTGACATGGTTTTGTAATTCTTTGATAAGTTCTTCACCTGCACGGTCTTTATATTCCTTTGCCAGTACAATGGTAGCTTTCACCACTTGTCCGCGTATCTCATCGGGTACTCCGGTGATGGCACATTCCACTACGGCGGGGTGGGTCATTAAGGCACTTTCCACTTCAAACGGGCCGATGCGGTAACCGGAACTCTTGATAACATCGTCTGCACGTCCGATGAACCACAGATAACCGTCTTCATCCTTCCAAGCCACATCTCCTGTGTAGTAGATACCTGCATGCCATGCTTCGTGTGTGCGCTGCGGGTCACGATAGTATTCTTTGAACAGGCCGATAGGCTTACCTTTGTCTGTACGAATAATGATTTGTCCCTGTTCTCCGGCTTCGGCAGAGCGTCCGTCCGGTGTGATCAGGTCTACGTCATATTGCGGATTAGGTACACCCATACTTCCCGGTTTCGGTTCCATCCAAGGGAAAGTAGCTACGGTAAGCGTTGTTTCGGTTTGTCCGAAGCCTTCCATCAGCTTAATACCTGTCAATTTTTTGAAGGTATCGAATACGGCAGGGTTCAAAGCCTCTCCGGCGATTGTGCAATATTTCAGTGACGATAAATCGTATTTACTCAGATCTTCACGAATAAGGAACCGGAAGATAGTGGGAGGGGCGCACAAGGAGGTGATGTGACAGTCTTGTATCTTTTTCAGAATCTCTGCGGGTGTAAACTTCTCATGGTCGTATACAAATATGTTTGCTCCGGCAATCCATTGCCCGTATAGTTTACCCCATACGGCTTTTCCCCATCCGGTATCGGCAATGGTCAGGTGCAGACTCTCTTCGTTGAGGTTGTGCCAGAAACTACCCGTTACTATATGCCCTAATGGATAAGTGAAGTCATGCGCCACCATCTTCGGCTCTCCCGTAGTGCCGGATGTGAAGTACATTAGTGAAATATCCTCATTACTGTTGGCGTGTTCGGGACGTACGAACGGTACTGCATTTATGATGCCTTTGTGGAAGTCGTCGAAACCTTCGGGTATGTACGGGCCTACGCTTACCACATGTTTCACAGTGGGTGATTCAGGCATGGCTTCCTTAATATGATCGGTGATGATCGATTCTCCTGCACAGACAATCATTTTGATGTCTGCCGCATTACAACGGTACACAATGTCTTTCTTCGTTAGCAAATGGGTGGCCGGTATCACTACTGCGCCAAGTTTGTGCAGTGCGATGATAGAGAACCAGAACTCATAACGTCGTTTCAGTATCAGCATCACCATATCACCATGACCGATACCCAGACTTTGGAAATAAGAGGCGGTCATGTCCGTGTATTTCTTTATCTCTGCGAAAGAGAACTGTTTATATTCGCCTCGGTCGTTTGTCCAACAGAGAGCATTCTTTTCCGGCTGTTCTTCCGCCCATGCGTCTACCACGTCATAGCCGAAGTTAAAATTATCCGGAACTTTCAGCTTGAAATTCTTTATAAAATCTTCCTGAGAAGAAAAATGAGTCTGTTCTAAAAATCTTTCTACCATTGTTTCCTTTTATTCTTCGTTGAGTTGTTACATGATTACGGCGAGGAATTTCAACGCTTTTCCATCCAATGCTTTCATTCCGTGCGGTAATTTTGAGTTGAAATAGATACTGTCTCCCTGATTCAGGATTAACTCCTTGCCGTTGATGCTCAGTAGCATACGACCGGATAATACCATATTGAATTCTTGTCCCGTATGTGAGTTATAGTGTATCGGGGTATCATCGTCTTTCGGCTCTACGGTGACGATAAACGGATCCGCTTTGCGGTTCATGAATCCCGATGCCAGTGATTGGTATTTGTACGCTTGTGTGCGCTCGATGGATACTCCCATTCCGGCACGCGTCAGGAAGTAAGAACTCATCTTAGGTTCTTCACCAAACATCAGCGCATCTAGTGAGATGTCATATTGCCGGGCAATCTTTTGTAATAAACTAACGGAGATATCTGCTTCGCCGCTCTCTGCCAGACGATATTCATCCACGGGAATTTCACATGTATCCGCTATTTCTTGTGTGGTCAGTTCAAGTACTTCCCGCAATCCACGCAGGCGTTCTGCAATTTGTCTTATTTGGTTGTTCATAATCAATTTTTCTACAAAAGTAGGGAAAATATATTATAAACGCATCAAATATGTCTGTTTAAATAACAAATTAATAGTCAAAATCGAATTTTGTTATTCGAAGTTTCATATGGTTACTTACTGGCCTTCATTGCTTTGATGATTGCAGATGTAAATCCGGCATGATCCAGTTCATTGATACCTTTGATGGTGATGCCTCCCGGTGTAGTTACCTTATCAATCTCTACGGAAGGATGTGTGTCATTCTTTAAAATCAACTCTGCTGCACCTTTTACGGACTGGGCTACCATTTTCATAGCATCTTTCGGGTACACTCCCATTTCGATACCTGCTTGCATGGCTGCTTGGATATATTTCAAAACATAGGCAATGCCGCAGGATGTGAGTGCGGTTGTTGCCGCTATCTGACTTTCGGGTATAAGCATTGCCATTCCCATTTCGTTGAAAATGTCCAGCATCAATTGTTCCTGTTCCTTGCCGGCACCGTGTGAAGCTATCAATGTCATGCTTTCCAATTGCGATATGGCAGTGTTGGGAATCACACGGAACATCGTTTCTGCTTTCGAGTATTGTGCCAATGTCTCGAATGTGATGCCGGCAGCTACTGATACCACTATTTGTTCTTTGGCAATATCGAGCCCTTTCATTACTGTTTCCATCAGCCAAGGCTTTACGGCAAGAATTATCATATCGGCGGTTTTTGTAGCTTCTGCATTGTCGCTGGTGATGCAAATTTCAGGATATTCCGCTTTCAGTGCTTCCAGTTTCCCGATACTACGGTTCGCTACCGTGATTTCGTCTGCTTGTATGATACTACCTTGTGCCAATCCTCTTGCAATGGCTCCACCCATATTCCCGGCTCCGATAATTGCTATTTTCATAAATATCTCCTTTCCTGATAAACGTTGGTATTATGCAAAGGTAGAAATATTTAGACGAATAGGTTATATTTGAAATAAAAAATCAAGTCCTATTCTGCTTTTTGGATTAATTCCGTACATTTGTCGCTGTGCAAGAGAAAGACACATAAATCTAATTCAAACACTGGTTACCGATGCAAACAATTTCCGCGGCTGCGTTTACAGATACCAAACCGCATTATAATATATTGGACGGATTAAGAGGAGTGGCAGCTATTACTGTTGTCTGTTTTCATTTATTCGAAGCTTATGCGACAAGTCATTTAGACCAGCAACTCAATCATGGATATTTAGCCGTAGATTTCTTTTTTATCCTATCGGGTTTTGTCGTTGGTTATGCCTATGATGACCGATGGAAAACCATGAAAATAAAAGACTTTCTTAAACGCAGGTTTATCCGACTGCAACCTATGGTCGTGATAGGTGCCATTATCGGAGCCATTATGTTTTATTTTCAAGGTTGTTCGGTGTGGGATGTGTCAAAGGTATCTATAGGCATGTTATTACTTGCCACCTTGCTTAATGTCTGTTTGATTCCGGCTACTCCGGGTTTTGAGATTCGGGGAGTTGGTGAAATGTATCCTTTGAATGGACCGAGTTGGTCTTTATTCTTTGAGTATATCGGGAATATTTTGTATGCCTTGTTCATCCGTAAGCTTTCTATAAGGAATCTTACGATATTTGTTCTGCTGGCAGGACTCGGATTGGCGGCCTTTTCCATATTCGGGCCATACGGTGATATATGCGTAGGCTTTTCATTGACTGATGATAATATGGTTGGCGGTTCTCTGCGCATATTGTTTTCATTTCCTGCCGGTTTATTGTTATCACGTATTTTTAAGCCTGTTCACATAAAAGGAGCTTTCTGGATATGTAGCTTGTCGGTAGTAGTTTTGCTTGTGATACCACGTATAGGTGATGGCGAGAGTTTATGGATGAACGGTTTATACGATACGGTATGTTTTGCTTTTCTTTTTCCGTTACTCGTCTATTTAGGGGCTTCAGGGAAAACGACAGACAAACATACTACCCGGGTATGTAAGTTCTTAGGAGATATATCTTATCCTTTATATATGGTGCATTATCCATTTATATATCTGTATTATGCTTGGGTGAAAAATGAAAGTCTCACATTCGTTCAATCCTTACCTGGAGCTTTGGCTTTAGTTATAGGCAATATTTTATTGGCCTATCTATGTTTAAAATTGTATGATGAACCTGTGCGGAAGTATTTGGCTAAGCATTTTTTGCGGATTACAAAGTAGATAATGGGTAGTTGAAATAAAGCTGCCTTCATAATTTTCATTATAAAGACAGCTTTTTCTAAGGTTTAGGTTTGTTTTTAATTATTGAACTAGAATCTTACCAAAAGAAACTTTATTCCCTGATTTAATCTTGATAATGTATATGCCGGTTGCCCAGTCTGCTGTATTGATCTGATGCGAAGCGTCTTGTGTTGTTACTCTTCTGCCTTGTGCGTCAATTATACTAACATTATCAATTGCTTTATCCAACAGAATAATACCTGTTTCCATATCATAAACAAACATTGACTCATTCAATGCGGATTTTATGCTGGATGGTGCTTCTACCGTAATCATTGTTTCAACAAAATCTGAGTATTGTTTTTCGTCATTAGCCATTGGATATACGGCTTGCACTTTAATCAAATGTTTTCCTTTTGATAAATTGTCGAACACCATAGAGTGATTATTGGTTTTTCCAACTAACTCTTCATCTAAATATACATTAAACGTCGCTAATTGGAAAATATCGGATTCTTTATAACCAATATAAATGTCATCTAAAGCGAATACGAACTTTTGTTCGGAAATGCATCTGATCGTGATATACTTGGCTTCCTTAGGTATGTCATAAACAAATTGTGTCCACATTCCTCCAACACTCTGAGGAGCAGTTGTTATCCATGTTACATCTTCAGGGGTTGCTTCCTCTTCACAATAGCCTACCATAAATGTCTCATCACCTAAAAGTCCGAAATAACCGGCTTTTGCATAGAAACTCAAAACAAAATCCGTTTCAAACGATAATGACGGAGAAAACAGATAATCGTTATTAGCTCCTTCTATAGCTGCCATATCCACTAATACTTTGTCTCCACTGTGTGGCTGAACATATTCCAAAATACTTGGAGAAGTCTGGCTCGGATTAAATGCCATATAAGCCATTGGAGATTCCATATTGTTAAATTCGCATAACTGCATTCCGTAAGTTGCTTTACGATCTACATCTGTATATGTCCATCCTAGTTCTCCTGCGGGATTGATTGAAAAATCTTCCATTCCTTCAAAATCTTCAAATATACCTTCTTCTGTATTCCAATTGAAAGTTACATTTGTCGTATTTTCATCTTGTACAGCTTTTGCATTAAACGGACTTTTAGGAATGAAGTCCAGTTCAAATTCCATCTCACCTGTATCTCCTGTAAATGTCCATGCAAACGAAGACGGTTCGAATCCATCTCTAATAACTGTCATGTTATACATTCCTTTTCTAATGCCCTTAAATACCGTTTTATGACCTTCTGCCACTTTTGTATAGGTGTATTCCGGTTTATCCGCATTTTCTAAGGTAATAACAGCGCCTTTAGACATATCTACGGCTGTACTGGTCGTTACTATTATAGTGACATCAGTACTCATTAAGTGTTCGATTTCCTCGGAATAACCTATGTCAGACATCTTACCATCTGCGTATACAGCTTGAACTGCATATTGATATGATCCCTGAGGCAACTGATTAAACTTACGGTCAATATAAGTCAGATCTGTCAGATTTGCATCCAATTTTGTCCAGCTATCTTGATTTTCTTTATCCTCTACATTTAATCTCCACACATTATAAGTAAATTCTCCTGCTTCTGCATACGCTTGGTTCATACGTGGCATAACGACATTTTTAATAGAACGGTATTGATTGGCAATATTTCTTGCCGGAGCAAGTTGAGGAACTCCAAGAGGCGAACCGATTCCTCGTACAAGGAAATTTCCTTTATTATAAGATGTGATACCATCATTAACATAATCATATGAGTAACAAGAGTGGCTGGAACCTTCCCCGTCATAAACAAGACCGACTCCTGCTTTGTTACCTATAGCCAATATTCCTCCGTATGGAAGAACTATTTCTTCCGGAAATCTATATTCAGACCATTCATTATCAGTATTTGGAACATCTTTTTTACAATATACCAAATTGTTGGACAATGATCCATTTTTATTTAAAGAGAATATATATATATCTGTTGTGTTGTGGTTTCCTTGAAAATCCGATAATACCCATTTTATTCCTGATAATACCATCGGGTAATTAAATACGTTTCCTGCGATAGCAAATTCAGGAGTTGGACTGCTTATAGAAATGAGTCCACCATCTTTATTGCCATTATCACAACTTATTTCTGTTTCCTTCAAAGGCATCATCCAAGAAAGTAGCACTCCGGCGTCAATTGTTTCGGCTTTTATATTTAAAGGAGTAACGACGCGGGTTTTCATCACAATTTCTCCCAGTTTCACAGGACTGTTTGTCAATGCAAATTCTTCTACATGAGTTATCTTAAGATCCTTTTCTATTTTTAATGTGTACTTTTCACATTCACGCACTTTTTCTATTGCAAATTTTCCGTCTTCATCTGTAATAGTGTTATAAGAAAGCTCTCCGGTTAGAGTGACTACCGCATTTTTTACAGGGGCACCGCTTTCATCAACTACAGTAGCGCTTACTGTTTCATAATTCGCTGCTATTAATCTAATATCGTGCGTAACAGTTTTCTTTGCTTCAATGGTTATGGTTTCTAAATATGGATCATGTCCGTCCTGATTCACACTAATTTTATATTCTCCGGCAGGAACATCTTTGAAACTATATTTCCCGTTTTCATCTGTTATGCAATCTGTTTTTTTATAATATTCACCTTGTAAAGAAACCGTGACTCCACTAAGAATATCATCTTTAGAGTTGGTTAATGTTCCTTCCAACACTCCGTCTGACAATTCTGTTACAAGAATGCTATTTAAACTAAAAATACTGGTGCTAGGGGTTGTAATGTGAAATCCGATGTTATAATCTCCGGTTAAACCTTCCGGAAAAAAATCTAATAACTTAATAGTTCTGATCTCTTTTTTCGTTTGCCAATCAAGTTGAGTTGGCTCCAACAAAAAGGTGGTTTGGGCTTCCACATTGTTGCCGTTGCCGATAGTTACCGCAATCGTTTCATAATACGAACCTGAACCAGTCCAGTAGATTCTTAATATAGGATTCTTCAATGTACCGGAAAAGGTGATTGTCGGAGAAATAAACCAATCATCAGCACCCCTTCCTCTATAGCCTGCATACAAATAGTTACCTTCCCAATACCATTTAGAACCATCTTCATCACTGTCGATAACTGTCCACTGATCAAATTCTTCGTATGTACTAAATCCGCAGTAGAAGAAATCTGTTGAGGCTTCTTTTATTTCACTGTAGACATACTGAAAATTAAAACTTAGTAGCAATACTGCTAATAAAAAATGTAAATGTTTCATAGCATTAAATTAATTTTAAATATAAACTTGACATTAGTCATCTAACTATTAAGAATTTATGTGTACATGAAGCACTGTCAATATTAAACCGGATAAAGTATATTCCTTTATCTAAAGAATTTACATCTATCTTAGATGGATAAAAAGTAACAGCTCTCATCATATTACCGGCGGTGTCATAAATTACTGCATTATCATAATTGCCATTTATATACAGGTATCCGTCCGAAGGGTTACTATAAACCTTTAATTCTTGTTTTTCTTGTTGTATATCCGATAAAGAAACCGGATTCGAATCAATCAAATCAATTTCATCTGCATTGTATACTTTGCAATTATTCGGATCTTTTTGGTCACTGTTTGCTATAAAGGCGATCACATGCATTTTTTTATCCACCCATTCTTCCGGTAAAGTAAAAGTGTATTCCTTAGAATGGAATAAGTTTCCGGTAAATTCAATCGGATCTCCCCAGGTGGAGGTTATCACTTTACGAATGGCATGACTATGATAATATTCATCCGGATTAGGGGCAGACTCTTGTTCCCCTAAAATACTGTCTTCTGTCAAGACTATATTCAGACAAATATTATCACCACCTAACTGGCTGACATTTTCTGCTGTAACCTCTCCAAATGCGGAAACTGTCAACAAACGGTTGTTCGGATTGTATTTTCTGTCTATTGATAAAGAAACCAATGCCGGAGATGTCATACTCTGTTCTATCAGTTTTGATGTATTACTGTTTCTGACAAAGAATGCAGGACCGGGACTTCCCGCACCACTACCGTTGTCCGCTCCATAGCTGGCCATGTTAGTGCGATCCAACATCATTGCCGGGGCATAATAACTTCCATTACCCATGGCGTTTTTAAAGAAAAACAGGTAATCATTACTTTCCGCTATTGTTAAGTCATCTGTTCCGTAGCCGGCATGGTGTACCACTCTAATAATATCTCTCTTATATTTTAAAGCTTGTTCTATAGTTAAATGTGCAGAAGGGCAATTTTTACATAGCATCGTGGAATACTGTTCAAGTAAAATCTTACGATTAGTGTACTCGTCCCTACAGAATATTCGTTCCACCTTTCCCGTATTATCGGAATCATTTTCATCCATCATTCCGTTTATTTTATCTATCTTTATATTTAAGTCATAAATACTACTTTCATCAATTATAATGTTTTCTAAAGGAACTATTCCTAAATCATTAGTTGCAATAGAGATGCCGTCAATTGTTGTTGTTACAGGACTTTGTCCTTCAATGGTGTAAGTAACGGTCATCTGATTGATGTCGGCAGCAGCCATATTTCTTATTATCATATCTATGGGAAATGCTTTACCCGGAGCAGCATACTTTTTGGCTGATATACTAAACAAAGAAGCATCATTTTGAGGCAGGTTATCTCCTTTTACAATAGCTTGTAGGTTTAGGCATCCTCCTCCCTGATGTCCCCAACTCCTTTCCTCATTAGCAGATTGGGCTATACTTAACCAATCAGCATAATTATTGTCCGTGCCTCCGTCTAATGAGGTGACATCACCTTGGGCAATATAGCTAAAACCAATAAATAATTCTTCTCCTGTTATCTCAAAGGGAGTATTAAGTGTAATCTCATTCCAACCAACTTCAAGCCTGTCAACATTCTGAGTATATATCGGCTTTTCTTTCAAATTTTTAGTGATGAATATATCATTTTCCTGTTCTTTTAGTTTGTCACCAATTGCCAAACGGATATCTGTGATTCTGTTTCCTTTCAAGCGTTGCATATATTCTGCCGGAAATTGTATCGCGCCTTTTAAATACACTCTGAATTCCGAACCAACATTTAAAGTAAGATCGCCTTGGGTGTATCCTATTTTCATGGTTGTAGATTTTTCTTCTGCATTATTTGTTAATGCCATCATTTTCGCTGAACACAACAATAATGCTACTAAAATCAAGTCTTGCAGTATAAATCTTTTCATAAGTATTATAATTAAAGTGTCATTGACCTTTTGTTTCAAGAAAGAGCTGTCTTAGAAGTTTTCTTTTTATAATCTATAAATTCGTATCGAATAAGACTATTTATTTAATAGATTTCAAATCTATCGTTTATATTTAATTCTAATTAATTTTGTAAAGGTGGATTTATTAAAATAAGTCTATATATTATAAAGAATTGTCCAGAAGTGGTTATGCGCAGCTTTTGAATGCGAGTATATGTGACAATATTAAGTATGTTTTTAATTGGTTTGAGGCATAACCTTTAAAGGATTTATCACTGAGCTTATATGATTGTTAGCATTCTACTAATAAAAAACAGGTAAGGCACATGAAGATATAATGGCATAATTTCCCATTTAAACCATAATATAGATATTGATGGCTTTTAAATAGTGTATTGCTTTCTTGAGAGAATGTTTTAGTGAGAGAATAGGTTGAGGGAATAAACAAACTATTGATAAAAAGAAAAAGCCCTGAAAATCAGGGCTTTCTTCTTGTTCTGGTGATCCGCTTGGGGCTCGAACCCAAGACCCCAACATTAAAAGTGTTGTGCTCTACCAGCTGAGCTAGCGAATCAATCCTCTTTTGCTGTTAAGCGGGTGCAAAGATAGAGACTTTTATTTAAACTCCAAACTTTTGAAAGGTTATTTTTTTGTATTTCTTTCCTCTATTTCTATTTCTTCTTGATTATTAGTAACTTCCGGCTGATAAGATGTTATCTTTTCGTTGCCGACAATGAAGCGTTGGTAGTAGGAGAGCATTAGAGTTGTTAGCGGAAGAGCGATAATCATGCCTAGAATACCCATTAATGAACCCCATATTGAGAGGGAGAGTAAAATAATGGCAGGATTTAGTCCGGTGATCTTTCCCATGACCTTAGGCACAATGATGGTATCCTGTATGATTTGTACAATACAGAATACAGCTAATGCTGCCAGCATGATGAACCAGAAGTTTTGACCTGTATCTGCCGCTTTCAAGAGGGCCAGCATAATGGTAGGGATGAATCCTATCAACTGTAAATAAGGGACCATGTTGAGAGCTCCGATAAACAACCCTAAACCGATAGCTAACGGGAAGTCGATGATTAGAAAACCGATGCAGAATAAGATACCTACACAGAAAGCAACCAATGCCTGACCTCTGAAATACTTATTCATACCATGCTGCATATCGTAAACCAGTCCGGATACAAACTTACGGTACTTCATCGGTAGCAAATGTAACCAGCCTTCCGCGATAGATTCGTAATCCAAAAGAATGAAAACGATGTATAATAATATAATGAAAGATGCAAAAATACTGAATAGGATGTTGACAGACTGTGCTAACATATTCCACACCCGGGGAAGAGTGTTCCGAAGTGTATTCATGATATTCTCTTCTGATAGCATGTTGCTCAGCCATTTCATATCAACGTATTCTTTGATAAATTGGGAAACATTTCCGGGAATGGCGGAGGTCTGTGCTCCATCTATGAAATAAGTTATCAAAAGGTCTTTCAGTTTGCCGAATTCTTCTATCATAGGCGGCACGAAAATCAGGAATGCAGCAACACCCAAACAAAGTACGGTGGCAAGTGCACAGAAAATGGATAATATCCGACTTTTAAATTTTAGCCGATACTGGAAAAACTTGACAAGTGGGTAAATCATATAAGCTATCAGCCATGCGATGAAAAAAGGAAGGAGCACTCCGCTAAGCCGATTGAAAAGATATAAAATGCCTACGATGACAACTAACCCCAATATACTTCGGATAAAACTGTCGAAAGTAATTTTTTTGTCAAGCATAACTCTAATTATTAGGTCCTTATTTTATTCGTCATTGTTCAATGCCTTATTGTAACACTCCCTGCAAAGAGGTTCGTATTCATCTTTTTCGCCAAGCAACACTCGTTTGTCGTTTTTAACAATACGATGTGATACATACGCCAACTGTCCGCATTTAACGCAAATAGCATGTACCTTTGTTACTTCATCTGCAATCGCGCATAGAGCCGGAATCGGTCCGAAAGGGACACCTTTATAATCCATATCCAATCCGGCAATGATAACCCGTATGCCATTATTCGCCAATTGATTACATACATTTACCAGACCTTCGTCGAAAAATTGCGCTTCATCAATACCTACTACATCTATTTCTGAAGTAAATAACAAGATGCTCGCCGATGAATCTATCGGTGTGGACGCTATCGAATTACTGTCATGTGATACGACGTTTTCTTCCGAATAGCGCACGTCCATTGCCGGCTTGAATATCTCTACCCGTTGTTTGGCAAACTTTGCTCTTTTTAATCTCCGGATTAATTCTTCTGTTTTGCCGGAAAACATCGAACCGCATACCACCTCGATTCTTCCTCTTCTCCGGGTTTCCTGTACATGATCTTCTGAAAAAACTACCATTATAGTATGTTTATAGGCTTTTGTTATGATTTCTTTTTTGCAAAAGTAATATAACTATGAAATAAAGGAGTATTATTTTCTGAATTATTTTTAAGTGATAGACGTTTAATTTCCCATGATAATATGCAAGAACTGTTAAATTAACGGTTCGTTTTAAGAATTGAATATTATTTATTTCTACATTTGCGTCATAGTTCATGGTAAAGAGTTATGAATTGAAATCAAATGGCTATGGGACGATTGTATGTAGTACCGACTCCGGTTGGAAATCTGGAAGATATGACCTTCAGGGCAATTCGCATTTTGAAGGAAGCCGATTTGATACTTGCCGAAGATACCCGAACTTCAGGGATACTCCTCAAACATTTTGAAATCAAGAAGCCAATGCAATCCCATCATAAGTTCAATGAACATCAGATGGTGGAAAGTGTTGTTAATAGAATAAAGGGTGGCGAAACGATAGCCTTGATATCAGACGCCGGTACACCCGGTATCTCTGACCCCGGTTTTTTGGTAGTCCGAGAATGTGTGCGTAATGGAATTGAGGTGCAGTGCCTTCCCGGTGCTACGGCTTTTGTTCCGGCTTTGGTTGCTTCGGGATTGCCTAACGAAAAATTTTGTTTCGAAGGCTTTTTGCCTCAGAGAAAAGGGAGAATGACCCGTCTGAAAGCATTACAGGACGAATCCCGGACAATGGTTTTTTATGAATCGCCTTATCGGTTGCTGAAAACATTGATACAGTTTGCCGAGTATTTCGGTGCGGAAAGGAACGCGTCCGTTGCACGTGAGATATCAAAGATTCATGAAGAGTCGGTACGGGGTACACTTGCCCGGCTGATAGAACATTTTACGGCGACAGAACCGAGAGGTGAAATTGTGATTGTAGTAGCGGGCAAGGATGGAAAGAAAGTAGAAGATGCTGAATGAGCAAATGAAAAAATAAATTCACATTAAAACGTAAATGTATGAAAAAGTTAGTATTCTTATCTTTATGCGCAGCAATGACAATATTTGCTTCGTGTAATTTCGGTGGCGCTGAAAAGGATAAACTGAAAGCGGAAAACGATTCTCTTACTGTCGCTCTTGATCAGCGTAATGCTGAACTGGACGAAATCATGGGGACATTTAATGATATTCAGGAAGGATTTCGTCAGATTAATGCTGCGGAAAACCGTGTAGACCTGCAACGTAATACAGATGAAAACTCAACATCTGTAAAGGAAAAGATTACAGCAGATATTCAATTCATCACAAAAACGATGGAAGAGAATAGAGCTCAACTTGCTAAACTTCAAAAGCAATTGAAGAATAGCAATACTAATTCTGCTCAATTAAAGAAAGCTATTGAAGCTTTGAATGCGGAATTGGCAACCAAAACTCAGCAGATTGAAACCCTGCGTGCGGAATTGGAGGCAAAGAATGTTCGTATTCAGGAGTTGGATGATGCCGTTAACAGCTTGAACTCAAATGTAGAGGCTTTGACTGCCGAGAACGAAGCAAAAGCTAAGACAGTGGCAGAGCAAGATAAAGCCATCAATACAGCATGGTTTGTGTTCGGAACAAAATCCGAATTGAAAGCGCAGAAGATTCTTCAAAGCGGTGATGTGTTGAAAAACGCTGATTTCAATAAAGATTACTTTACGGAAGTAGATATCCGTAAGATGAAAGATATCAAGTTATACTCTAAGCGTGCAGACTTATTGACTACCCATCCGGCTGATTCTTATGTTTTGGAGAAAGACGATAAAGGTCAGTTGACATTGAAAATCACCAACCCGAAAGAGTTCTGGAGCGTATCCAGATATTTGGTTATCCAAGTGAAGTAAATAATGATGATATAGATTAGTGTGCCGATATACTACTATTCAAGTTAGTGTACCGGCACATTTTTTATTCTTGTATGATGATGTATAAAAACCTGTTTATAGATTTAGATGATACCCTTTGGGCTTTTTCGGAGAATGCGGAAGATACTTTTCGGGAACTCTATGAATCCTATCATTTTCAGCGTTATTTCGATTCTTTTGAACAATTCTATGGATTGTATAAAAGGAGAAATACGGAGTTATGGATAGAATACGGTAAGGGAGAGATCACCAAAGATGAATTGAATGAACAGCGTTTTTCTTATCCTTTGCTGACTGTCGGTGTTCGTGACGAGGCACTGTTCAAATGTTATTCGGATGATTTTTTTTCGATTATACCTACCAAAAGTAAGCTGATGCCTCATGCCCGTGAAGCATTAGACTATCTTTCATCCCGTTATCGCCTCTTTATTCTTTCCAACGGTTTTCGTGAACTGCAATCCCGTAAGATGCGTTCCGCAGGTATTTATGAGTACTTTGACAAAATAATTCTTTCGGAAGACATCCACGTTCACAAGCCCTATCCGGAAATCTTCCATTTTGCACTCTCGGCCACACAATCGGAGTTACGAGATTCTTTGATGATAGGAGATAGCTGGGAGGCGGATATTGAAGGAGCAGCAGGAGTAGGGATGCATCAGATGTTTTATAATCCTTCGCAACGAAAAGATTTACCCTTCCGGCCTACTTTTATGATTGGTGATTGGGAAGAGGCGGTGAGGCTGATTAGTCAGATATAATTTTATTGTTGTTAATATATCCTATTTAAGCTTGTAATTTAAGCATTTTCGTTCGATACACTTATTCGAGACTTCTTGCACTATTTGTATTGCGTTTTGTCTTTGTATGCCGACTTCCGAAGCCACAGTTATGATATCAGAAAGTTCTGGTTCACCTTTACCATTTATAGTAGTGGTATGATAACCATTAAAGCCGCTGCTTGGCAGAAGGTCATAAGCAGGAGACAGTTTCCATGTTCCATTTATCCATTGGAAAGAGAAGTTTTTTGCATGATCATCCCGGTTTGAAATAAGAATGTTAAATATCATAAGGCGAAACATACTTATGACCTGTTCCATATCTTTGGTAAGATTCAGCGTCAATTTCAGTAGAATAGAGTAATCGAGACTAGGAATTCGATAATTTGCATGTAGTAACCCTGCAGCACTTATGGTATGAATTTTACCATGTGGAGTTCTGTCGAACCGTTCTACTCCAAAATAACGGTCATTGAACAGACGGGTTTCTGCCATTCGTATTCCGCACTCCTTGGCAAGTAGTGAATAGTTGTATTCAATCTCACCCACATTGACCGGATCGTTCGTCGCCTTAAATTTTACCAGCCATTCTCTCCCATCTATTCTGGCAAATACCTTAGGTCGGGCTCCACCCGATGAACCTCCGTATTTGTACAGCAAATCTACCGAACCTTCGCTTTCTTTGCTTTCCAGTATCTTTTCCGCCTCTTTTGCCAAACGGTCAAACTCTATAAATTCATCATTGGTAATAATACTTTTGTCCGGACGATATTCCAAAGCACCTCGTCCTGTAGAACCGATAAGCGATAGCCGTTCTAAGATAGATAGTTTATAGGGGTCTATTCCTTTCTCTTGCAAATATCGATCCAGCAAAAGATTCCCCCAGCCATCGGGCAGGCTGTCGTCAAATACTCCGAAGTTTCCCCAAAACGGATCTCGTTTAGCCATTATTAATCCCGATTTTAACGGCATATAGAACGGAGAGATTGAAAATCCGGTTTTTATCCAATCTGAATCGTATTCGAATCCGCACACTTCGTCAGGGGTAATAGCCATTCGTCCGATGCGCTTATCCGACATGAAAATCTCTATCGTTGAAATATTATTCATTTTTATTGCCTCGTTTTTTCCGTTTCAGTTGGTTTGCTTTAATTATATCATCAATGCTTTGGTATGTCTTTCTGTTGAAAAGGGTCTCGAATTCATCGGTCATATCCAATGCAAAGGCGAGCATTACCAATGAACGCAGAGATATCTCTCCCGAAGACTCGAAACGCCTGTAAGAAGCCAAAGAGATTCCGGCTTTTGTGGCAAGCATTTTTTGCGTCCAGTCTTTTTCTAATCGTCTCTGCTTGACACGTTCGGCAACCCCTGTCATCAATGAATCAGGAGTTTTGTTTATAAGTGATAATATATTATCATTTATTTCATTTTCCATATAATTATTGTTATTATACGAGTACTTGCAAAGTTAATCAAAGTTTCTCAATTATCAAATCAGGAAAAGGATAATAATAGTTTTATAGGATTTCTTCGCACCGAGAATACTTACCCTTCCCGCCTACTTTTATGATTGGTGATTGGGAAGAGGCGGTGAAGCTGATTAGTCGGATGTAATTGTTTAAATACTAAAGAGAATGTTTGCTATATACGGGGAAACATTCTCTTTAATATTTAATTTGTTATTGCAAACAAAAAACTGATCATTTTCTCAATGAATCGATAAGAGCTTTAAGTCATTTCCTACTCTTTTTGAGGATTTTCGGATTCTTCCTTTTATTCATTTTTGAATTCCATATAGCTATCCTGCAATAATTTGTCATACTTATTTTTTGCATATCCGGGGCCATTATAGAGTCTTGCGAAATCTGCCCATTCTTGGTTTTGTAAAGCCGTATGCATTTTATTGTTGTTTTTAATGAATGAGACGAAAGCTTTAAGCTGTGTTCCTTCATTTTGCTTCATCGTTTCTACGAAAGAAAATACATCCTTGAAGCCACATGCAGAATAATTGAATCCCATTATTTGAAACATACCATACGAAGCTGACATCAAAGCAGCCTTCTCGTCTATTCGGCATGCTCTTTCCAATCGTTCATATTCTGCTAAACCACCTTTATAATATTCTTTAGTCCATTTTTTGTATAAGATGTCTTCGTTACCCGCACAATATTTTTCCGGATTTTTAAGGTGTTGCCAGAATATATGCCCTTCGAATAGAATTGCAGGCTTGCCGGGTAGTATAAAGCCCCCTCGACCTCCTGTCTCTACTTTCTGGATGGCTTTTATTGCAGCTACTTCTATATTTAAAATATTTGCAGTTTCCTGAAAGTCATTTTCTGTAATACACGAGTCTACAGTTGCTTTTTTGCGCAATGCCTCCAATGTCTTATTACCAACTAAACCATCTACTGCCAAGTGTTCTACTGCTTGAAAAGCTCGTACTGCTTTTTCCGTATTGATATCAAAAACATCAGATTGTGACACGCTGTATCCGCAAGTTGTTAGGAGTAGATGTAACTCTTTTATCCGGATTCCGGAATCTTTTAATTTAATTATCGACATATTTTATTCTTTAATGATTATAAGTGTAGAAATGAATCATGATTCGTTTCATTTCTTGAAGTTGATTTGTTTTGGTATCGATATTAGATATGTTGATCGTAATTTTTGCGACTATACCGTCTTCGTCACAATAGGAAAACTCAACGGTTGATATACCGTCGGCAAGTGCATATACAGTTGTTCCTTTTTCTTTTATAGGACCATCATATCCCATTTCCTCTAATAAGCATATTGCATCACTTTCATCTCCTTTTAATGATACAATACTGTCGTTTTGGTCGATATTATGATTTTCAAGAAAAGTATTTAGTGCAATTCTTACTTTATCGGTAGAAGTTACCTTTTCTGAGTTTTGCCCATTCATTCCTACCGGAAGCATAAGCAATGATAAGAATATTACTGTTTGGATTACTAATGATCTCATATTAATTTTTTATTGGTTAATAATTAAATTTGCTGCTCTTTTGAACTATATCTTGTGCCTTTCTTACTTTTGTTAAAGCGTCTATTGCCTTGCGTGAAGCCTCTCTGTCAATATCTAATCTAAGTCCGCAGTGAGAACATGAAAGGCTGCTTACTGTTATAAGTTGAGTGATGGTAGCCGGAATAAAAGCTCCGCACACCGGACAGTTTAATCCTGTTTTTTGCTGTAATTCTGTATTCATAACGATCAATCTTTTGGAAGTTCTTTTTTATCATTTTCCTCATCGTCCATAATAACATTATTAGCCGTGAGATGAAGTAAGTTGGATAGTCCGCCTGGCATATCCGCCTGTTGCATTTTGATTTTAATCTTCATGTTGGCGCTTAATCCTTGCTGGGCGCTGCTGCTGTCTTGTTTTGGAGCAAGGGAAGCACGCATTGTCAGTCCGGCTTCTTCCTGTGCGGGAATTAGTTTTCCCTCTTTTAATGAAAACGCCTCCTCTGTTGATTGTTGCTGTGCATCCAAAATCTTAATATCAAAATCAAAGTCGGCTTCTTTCACCTGTAATAATGGTAGTGGAACAAGTGTCAATATAGGAATGGTAACCTTTTGTTTTTTCTTATTTCCATTGCTGCCGGCTACAAAAGTAAAGCTCAATGTGCGCAATGATCCTGTTTTTCCTGTACTTTTGTCATAGTGCTCAAAAGCAATTTCGAACAGGCAATCCAAATAACGTCGTGTAGACAAACTGTCAGCATCGATTGTTGCTATTAGTGGCCCTGCAATCAACTGTTTCAGATCCATCACTTGTGAGTTGGTTGTCCGGATGTTTCTATTTGTTTTCATAATTTATTTGTAATTTATTCCGGCACTTCGTCGGCAACCGGTATGTCCATACTGTTGTTCCCTATTTTGAAATGTAAGTTTTGAATCATTTCAGATGGGTATTCTTTCATTTCATCGGCAATCAAAGTGATATCTACCGTTGTTTGTAGTTCTTTACGTAAGGCAGAGAACTTATTTGTTAATCTTGCTATCAATCCTGAAAGACTGTTCTGCAATTTTATTCGTATTTTCTCTTTTAGTATTTCACCGGCATCACCATTCATCGCCCCTCCTAAGTCCGGATGTTGAAGGAATTCTTTGAACACTGTTTTTATTGTTGCATCCATTATTTTATCCGTAATAATTTTGCCGGTTTCCGTCGTCAGACTGTCGGCTTTTGCCTTTAACTCTTCATTAATCTTACGGCCCAAAAAAGCTCCGAATTCAGTTCTTGATTTTTCTCCTTTATTCAGGATGTTTTGAAACTCATTCCCGGTGACCTCATCGGCATTATTCATGGCAAGCACTACAGTCGTTATTGCCACTTTGGCAATTTGTGGTGTTAATATCTCCTCAAGGAAGCGATAAAGTTCCTTGTAGTCGATTAACAGATTTTCTTTTATTACTCCTGTATTTTGTACCACATATTTTAAATCCAGTTCCAGTCCGTCTATCATAGCTTGGGGTAGCCGGAAATTCTTCAGTTTTCCATCTTTGGCATAATCGTGAGCTAAGGCTTGTACATAACAATTTGCCTCATGTTGTGCCGTGATATAATCTCGTAGAATTGAACTGATTACAGAACTTAATTGAGCCATAATTTATTAATTAATTGATTTTGGGTTTAACCTGCTGTGGTGCAGTTACTTCTTTTGGTGCTGTTTCACTGGCCATAACCGTTACTATCGTCTGTAGCTTGTCGTTGTCTTTCACCTTTACCGTATAGTTGTCGGCTTTTTCCAATGTATAAAATACTTTGTTACCTTCCACGGTTCTTGTTTTATCGATAGCTTCATTGATTGTCACTTTGTCGGAGTCAAATAAGCCTTCCTGATTTTTGTATGTCACGGTCAAAATAGCTTTGCCATTATCCAATAACAGCCGGTGAGCATTTACTTCGATTTCTCCTGTTGGTTTTGTTACTTGCAGGCTGTTGCCTAGAATTTCCAGAATTTTCGACATACCTGCAGGCATACTGTCTTGTCCGGCCTTGACATTGACATCCATCGTATATTCTACGCTATACTTGGAGTCTTGTGTCGATTTGGAGTCTTTTTTGCTGGACACACTTGCATTCATGTTTGAATTAACATGCGCTCCCCACCCTTTATATCCGGCAGAGAAAGAGGCTTTTTTATCCGAAGAAGAGTGTTCTTCGCTCTCATCTTTCGAGGATGCCGAGGCCGTAATATTAGCTTTAAAACTGATATCTACCGTGTTAATGGCAATGTAGGGAATCGGTACGATGGTCAGTAACGGAACGTTTAATTGAACCATTTCACCATTCTGAATAAATTGAAAAGTAACGTTTACGGCTTTCTTCTCTTTTGTTTCCGGGTCAATGTTTAAACCCACATTCTGAATAAACTCCCAAGTCGTTTGAGCCGCCAAAGCCTGCGCTTCGATACAGGCTTTCAAAGGACCGCCGATAATCGTACCAAACGGAATTGCTTGTAATGCGTTGGTTGCAGTCTGTGATGCACTTGAATCTAATGCCATAATCTGATTTTTTAAATGAATATTACTGTTTAAACTTTCTGTAAGCTTACATCACAAATGTATATCTTACATGACAATAGAAGCAAATAATATTTTCAATATTGCTCATATTCATTTTCGTTCTCTTGAGTTTGTTTCTGATTTAAGATCAGTACGTTCAGTATATTTAAAAATACATCGTGATATTGGCTGCTGATAGGTATGGCAGAATCCTTGTTGATATTTTTAATGTAACATAAATTACCGCAGAATCGGGTTATATAATTCGTGTTGATGGCATAAGAACGGTGTATCCGTAAAAATACATTTTGATTAAGTTGCTCGTATACATGAGACAAAGAACATGCCAATACCTTTATTCCATAATTTGTATGCAGTTCACAATAACTTCCTGCCGCCTTTAAATAGAAAATATCTCTATTATCCATTCTCTTAAACATACCTTTCTCCTTAATAAAAAAGGAGAACGAGGTAATGGCATAAAGAGACCTCTTAGGTGTCATAGTAAAATCAACTTGTTTATTTTGTGATTTTTTATTGTATTCGTCTTCCGAGATAAGGTTGATTACTAATGATGGAACAGGGCTGGTAGATAAATCAATCACTAACGATTTATCTGCAATCTCAATACTTAGGTATTTGTTCATGGCTCTTTGATTTGTGTTTAAAATTTGATTACAATTCTGAAAGAAAACACCTTATATTGAAATAATGAAATTATATTTGTGAATGATTGCTTTTTGTTCGTCAAATTGCTAAAAAAGGTTGTAGCCAATTTTAGCTACAACCTTTTATAAATCGCAATATTTATTTTTTATTGCACTTTAAATTGAAATTTACCTCCGACATTTCCTAGATACCCAATAACTTCCCAATCCACATCGTCAATTTTGATATTTGTTATCATATCTAAATCTTCCGGTGAATTAAAAATATCGATGTCTATTATAACATTGTTATTAGCCCATGTTCCTATTCCGGAACAACGGTCACGTCCTTCTGAATCATATAAAACACATTTCATAATTTAATGTTTTTAGTACAGTATCGTTACATTGTGCCCTTCACCCGCCAATTGAGAATTGTATGCATTGTTTGCATCGTTTTGCAAAATAAAATACCCTACTAAGAAGTTTTGCAAATTATCGTTATTCCAAGTATTATGACGTGCATCAATCACAGCACATTCTTCTGTAGTCATAGCGTTAGGGAGATTGTTGATATTCTGGGCAGTCAACTGATTGCGGTTTGGAATGTTATTTTCATCTACCATGACAACTCTATTCCCTGTCAATTCTTTAATTACATAATAACCCATATTCGTTTGATTTTTCTTTCCTACTCTTTCTAAGGCTTTTCGGAACTCGCCTAAAATTTATATCTCTGTAAGCTTACAGTTACAAATATATGAAATGAGGTAGTGGAAAGTAAAATAAGATTTCTGAGTGTGGGGAAGTTCCTTGTGGGTGATTAAATTATACGGGTAATTATAAAGTTGGTCATAGTTTTTCACTTATCAAATCGCTTTTAATAATTACCGCTATTTTTGGTTTATAGTAAAATAATGAATAATTCCTTTGATAATATTCATATTATTACTACAATTACAGCATTTTGAGGCAAGCAGGACTGAAATAGTCCCTCTTGTTCTCATTTTTTTAATAGGAGGAATATGAAAGTAGTAGAAGTGATTGTAGAACATGCAGGAAAGAATTTGAGTGCTTATGTAGAAGGCGCTCTGGTCATCACTGTGGGCAATGACATGAAAGAGATTGAGGATAATATGAAAGAAGCCATTGAATTGTACTTGGAAGATAATTCCAATCCTTGTGAAGTATTGTCCGGAGACTTTGAATTGAAATTTAAGATTGATGCTGCTACTTTTATAAATTATTATAGTAGTATCTTTACTAAAGTTAGCGTCCAAAAATGACATATCCGATAATGAAAGCCCTCAAAAGAGGGTTCCACTATAAAAGATGTCAAAATCAGGATTAATTTTAAATTTTATTAGGTTTAATACCTATCGTCATTGGCAATAAGTTCATAATCTCTGCGGCCAAGCATGATTTCGTGAAAGAAGCTTTTGAAAAATTCCAATGCCGAGATGCCATGTATCTTGCAGGTTGATATGATGGTAAGCTGCCGATACATTCGCCATCCTGTTGCTACCGAAGAACAATGATTACGCCTCTTTGGGTAATTTACCCATATCCGAGCGGTGTGAAACAGACTTCCCGGCTTTCATGGTGCGATATTCAACACCTTGGCGATACATACGGATCTCCTTTG
>ERZ791808.265-NODE-265-length-69327-cov-15.923042_pt1 | contig 69327 bp, 101 predicted proteins | sample MGYA00510305_ERZ791808 | MGnify/ENA primary metagenome ERZ791808 (study PRJEB30046, sample SAMN00792024) | human gut metagenome | study: EMG produced TPA metagenomics assembly of the A metagenome-wide association study of gut microbiota in type 2... | reverse complement strand
TCTACGTTATGCCGCTAAATACTTCTAATTATGCCCCTCAGCACTTTTTCAAAACAAAAGTGATACAAGGAAATAATTGACGCACTAACGACAAAATATGCGAGTGAATGTAGGAATAAAGTACAAACTACCTACATTCACTCGCCTTTTTCTGCCCCGTTCTGCTTGTTATAATTGGCGGTACTGATACCCAGCAGCACACCAAGGAAGGTGTCCACGGCAGTAATCGTACCAACAATCTGCTCACCATACGGCAGGCCCCAGATCTGTGATACCGCAAAATACAGCGTTGCCAGAGCCGGCAGTAGATACTGTGCGATCCACTTGCAAATATCATAAGTCTTGTTACTCATTTTACATCAAACCTCCTCTTTATTCAATGGGTGTTCGTGCATTGGCAGCCGCTCTACTTCTGCCATAGCCTTTGTCCCTGTGCCGTTGCCATTACTATCGTGATAAGGCACATACAGATAATCATGGAAATTCTCATACTCGTCCTGAGTGATGTACCCGCGCGAAGTATATAGCGCCGCAAGTGACATAATCCTATCATGTGCAAGGCCCAAGAGCAGCTTCGTCTTGGCATCTTTCTTTTCACGCCGAGCTTGGAGATAACTCCAGAACCCACCGGAGGCCACGACGCTGCACACGACGGTGATGAGCAATTTAGCCCACTCGTCCATCTTAAACACCTCCCTTACGCGATTAAACGATCCAGCTCGTAAGGTATAAACATCCAGGCATCCTCTCCCATAACTTCATACGCGATACTGAATATCCGCATCCCGTAATCCGCTATGAAATTGCACACCCATTCTTCAGCTTCCATCCAATACTGTCGTTTAACAGCTTTGTGAATATCAGGCAAAAGCCCGTAAGAAAACAAAGCAGCATGACCAAGCTCATGGATTAGCACCGTCTCCAGCTCTTGCCCACTCAAAACGTCGGAAATATAAATCCTCATTACGGTAGGGTCCGTAGTGGCAAGTGTGCTGGTTCCGGTCCTATCCACGAGCTTGGCGCTGCCTGGGTTTACGAAAGCTATATGCCACAAATATCCATTCATGACAAAGCTCTTCATAACCGTAAATCTTTAACGACCTTTAGACGGTCAACTCTCCAACAAGCGCTGTCAAGTCGGCTTTCATCCGCTTCTTCAGCTCAGGATCGGAGGACGACCAGATAGTCCGAATCGATTCAAGTGTATTCGCAACGTGCTCCCTCGCATGTCGATTCATTTCCTCTTTATCCTCGCTCTTGTTGGAATCATGGTAATGGCGTCTCGAAACATCCCATTCACGGTAAGCGGTTCCGAACTTCTCATTTTTATCATCCATCATTTTACGGTTGGGCGTGTACCCCATGCGGTAGCGGCGAGGATCAAACTGGTCAGTATCGGCCATATGATCCATCTCCCACCATTCGGGCATCTCCATACCGTCACGGTCGTCATCCATGTAGCGGTCAAGCCCACGAATATAACCGTAACGGCCACGAGATTTTCCTTCTTCCATCGCCTTCTCCACAGACCGATAATAGTGGGCCTTGGCCTCGTAATAATCAGTCTGGGCAAAGTCTTTGATCATGTCTACAACCTCACCGGCTTCTTCTGCATCGACATTGCCGACACCGCCGGACAGCTGGGTCTTGAGAGCATCGATCAGTTTGCACTTCATATCGCAAAGATCCATATTCTTCTCATTCATCGTTCGTCACCTCCCATCAACCGCACATCTTGCTGATAGCAAGCATAGGGTTCGCAGAGATAACGATGTCCGTAGTCCCAGTGTTCACAACGGTCACGCGGTCGTAGTCGCAGCACGAGTTAAAGACCGGCAGACAGATGGACACCTGCCCTACAGTATTCGCCGTCTCAGGGGTAAATATCATAGTCGTTTCCGGCATGACATCCCCGCCCAGAGCCAAAGCGAGCTGTACAGGTGTTGCTGCAGTAGCCCCGGTCACATTCGCATGGAACGAGACCATATAGGCGCCGCTGCGATTCAGTTTTACACTTCCTGTGCCTTTCCGATGGCACGTAGAGCAATTGGTGTTCGCAAGCACCGAGTTAAAAGTAAGTGCTGCTCCAGTGGCAACAGTCTGCTCAGTGGTATTTGTCAGCTTAATCATCAAGCTACCCTCCTATCAAAAATATAAAGGGAGACCCACCGAAGTGAGCCTCCCTCGTATCATTTTGAATTTACGCGCTCACACCGCAGCAGCCTGCAGTCTGGCACGGAAGGGTCCCGGTACCGGCATACGGGTTAGTAACGACATAGGCCGGGTTTACGGGCGGGCGAAGCTGGTTGACGAGATAGGTGTTCTGAGCCTGCTGGGAAGCCGCCAGATCAGCCGCTGCCAGACGAGAACGAAGCTGAGCAATCGTGTCATCCTTGGCAGCCATCTGGTTCGCCACAATCTCATCATGCAGCTGACGGTAGTTCGCATTGTCATTCTGCATGATCGCCTGGGTCTGCTGAGCGATTGCGTTTGTGATAGCGCAGGTGTTGGTCGCCATATCGTACTGGATCTGGGCCTGACCCTGTTTGTTCTGGCAGCAGCAATCGGCAAGTTGAGTCTGCAGAGCATTAGTGTTCTGCATAGCCGCTACGTTATTGGCATTGATGGCCTGCTGCAGACCAAAGTTGCCCTGGAGCATCGCGGTATTCACACCGTTGAAGCCCGTCAGCATCCCATTGTTCACAGCATAGAAACCATCACACATGCCGTAATTGATGCCGTCGAGCTTCGAGATGATGTTCTGGGTATCAAAACCGCGCTGGATATCAGCCTGGGTAGCAGCAGTAGCAACATAGCCACCACCGTTGCCGTAACCACCATTAGCACCACAGCCATATCCGCCGAAGCCGCCCCACATGGCAAGCAGGATAATGATGATCCACCAGCCGTTACCGCCCCAACCGCCATCACGGTCGTTTCCGGTCACAGCAGCAATATCGGAAAGAGAGGGCATATTTGCGTTAAACATAAGATTTTCCTCCTTCATAAGGAATGTAGAGTGAAAGAAACGGACTATCATAAGTCTTTCTTACTCAACCTATCTGCGCGCATTGATAGGCCTTTCTTGAAGACCTATAACCAAATGAATGGATTCCTTTTGCGTTCAGACATCCTTAGAATTTGTACTTCTCTTAATTTTCAACGTCCTTACTTTCTGATGCCAAAGAACTTAAAGGCCTGGCTCATCGCCTGGTCTTTCGTCATTCCATAGGTCTTCAGAATATTATTTGCAACTTCCTGCCCTTTTGCACTATCCCCATTTTGAATGATCTCCAGATACTGCTTAGCCATAGGGTTATTCATTACCTGGGGATTATTCTGGATCATCTGCATAGCAAATTTGGCAGGGTCAAACATGGTTAATACCTCTCTTTCTTATAAATAGCGATTAAGTTCTAAGCCACCAAGTCATCGTAACATCGGAAGTCGGCTTTTCTTCAACAAGTACAGTTATAGAGTTGCTTCCGGTGTACACAAGACCGCCGTTGATCACGTTTGCAGCTTCGGCAAGTGCTACTTTAGTGGCAAGAACCGAGCTATCACTAGGACTTCCAAATCCAAGAAACATTGAATTTGCAGTAATTGTTGGAGCAACCGAAATTTTCTTTACTGGAGTGACAACCTGTCGATATGCAAACCCTTGCGCTTGCTCATCAGAAGTCGCCGTACTCCAGCTGTCTACATAAAATGTAGCACTGTATTCCCATGGCAATGCCGCATACACGATTTTGTTCTGCACCGGGTTGACGCTGCTGCTGGACAGTGTGGCGTCGACCGTAGTTTTATTGGCTCCGGAAGCAATACCTTTTAGTTTCGTATATTGATCGGAGCTCATCAGGCCATTGCTGTAGTCCGAGGCCAGATCGTAGGTTGTGTTGGAATCCGGAATGCCCAGGTGAGTGATGTCGCTTTTCTGCACAGCAGAAACATTGGTGACGTGCCCCAGCTTATCCACGGTGATTTTGTACAGGCCGCTGGCCCGGGCGGTATGCGTGGGGTGAGTGTACTTGTTCGCGCCCTCATCGATGCCTTTCAGCTTTGTCACAGAAGCAGGCGGCATTAGGCCAGCGTTCGTTTCCGTGGCCTCGGGAATCGTAACGGACTCACTAGCGGGTGTAACATAAAGTACATCCTCATCCAGCGTACCGGCCTCTTTCATTGCTTCATACTCATCCTGAGATACCGAAACAACCAACTTTTTTTCAGGGGTAAAATACAATTGATTTGGGTCGATCTGGTTATTCTTTTTCGCATCTGCATACTGCTCCGCGGTAAGAATGTTCATTGTGAATTCGCTAATCGTTTCTGTAGTCTTTGCCAAAATCTCACCCCTTTACGTAATTGGTATCAGGGCTAAACAAGTTTGCAATATCACTCTGTTCTACCCAAATACCGCTTACTTTTTTGTAAACCTTAGATACGTTCACCCAGCTGCCATTTATTTTGGTGCTCAACACAGGGCCAGTCGAACCACCGCTAGTGTAGTCTACAGTCAGATCAGCTCCGTAAAAACGCAATGTCTGGCTGCTGTTTGCAGATAGCGAACCGCGTGTACAGGTAATCAGCAAGATAAGATCGTCCAGGCTCTCACGATCCCAATAGCCTGTATCACTAAAAGACTGAGCCACTTCGGATGTTCCCAAATCAATTTCGCTGCTCAACCCGGCCGTTCCGCAATACAACTGCGCAACACCACTCAATATGTACGTATACGCGTTCGAGATTCTGGCTTTTATCTTACAAGAGATAGAATTGATCTTAGCGTCGGTCGGAATCTTTGACATATCGAATTTGACTGCCAGCTTAGAAACCGCGCCGCCACCTTTGTTCAGGTTTATCGCCGCAAAGGTGCCACTGCTTGCGCTGGTGAGGCCATTTGAAAGTGGATAAGATGCATCTACAGAAATATACGATGAGTATTGGCCATCATATCCTGTAGGAACCAATGTCACACTTGCCATACATTAGCCCCCAGTCTGCAAATACAAATCACCATTGCTGCCGATCGAAGAACTGGGTGCAGAGCTGCCGGTGTAATACCTCTGGATCACCACAGAACCAGGTACACCGAAAATGGTCTTGCCGCTGATAATGTTCCCACTCACCAGATCATAATCGCCGCTCACAACCACTTGGCTCAGGCCGTCGTAGCCGCTGTCAGGTCTTACGGTCTGGCTTGAAGTCCCTGGTGTAACAGTCTTAGCCTGCAGGTTTGGCGAGGATGCCGCCACCACCGTGCCGGTTACCCCAAAAATAGAAACACCTGAGCGGATGTTCCCAGCGACCAGGTTGCTATCTCCCTTGATCGTCTGAGCACCGCTCAGGTACTGATTCGCTCCAATCGTCTGGTTACTCGTGCCAGGCGTATAGATCGCCGCCGCCTTTTTGGTGATACCACTTCCGACATAATCGGACGATATGGCTCCAACTGTGACCTGAGATAAGCAATCATACCCTTCATCTGGTGTCACAATCTGTTGACTTTCTGTCGGGGCGATACTTTTGCTTTGTGCTTTTGTACTTCCGGCTCCTGCAAAAATGCTGACCTTCTGGCTTCCAAAATATACAGGCATATTAGGTATCCCCCCATCTGCAAATTTTAATTGACGTTTGCGCCTCAGGTTTACTCCAGGTTCCATCACCTTTCAAGTAGCTATCCTTATCAGCAGAAGTCGGTGCCGGGACAAGGCCAGACGTACCGTCAGAGGTAGTCGTGGCACCTGTAAATACATCAGCCACCATAATCTCATTGATCTTTGCAGCATAGCCATCAATCGTAAGGTCTGATGGGACAGAAACACCTTTATTTTTGATGGCAGCCGCAATATCCTTTTTCGCCGTACTCAATCTGGTAATTTCATTTTGAATACTCACGCTGCCACCCTCTTTCAGATAGCCATAAGTGCTTCTTCAATGTCGTTGGTAAGGCTTACTGTACCGCCAGAAGTATAGCCGGCGGCAATTGTAACGCTCGTAGTAGTCAGACCATCAATGGTCTTGGCAATAGCTCCATTGTTGGCCATAGTGCCTTCAACAACAGCGCCGGTGGACGAAACAATCTTCTTCCCTGCCAGAATATCACCAGCCGCAGCAGTAACACTGCTCACGTCTTGGTATTTAGCGGGGATAGCCGCCACGGTAACTTTGCTCAGAACACTTCCCGCAGTGGGAGTGATATTCTGCTCAGCTTTAGTCGGGGTGGCAGTCTTCTGCTCCGTTACGATTTTCACAACACCTTTGCCATTGTGATAACCGGCAGGAACCGTATAGGAAGGCGTAGTTACATCAAGGGTCTTCTCCACGGCACCATTATTAGGCATGGTACCTGCAATCTGCTTGCCGGTCTTGTCAACAATAACCTTCCCAGTAAGAACATCTCCTGCTGCAGCAGTCACACTCGTGACATTCTGGTAAGAGTTAGGAATGGCGTTGACCGTAACATCACTGAGGCCATAGTAACCTTCATCTGCAGTAATCTGCTGGTTTGCCTTGGTCGGAGTTACAGTCTTGCTCTGCAAGCTATAGTTACCGCCGCCTGCTACGCCGCTTACTGTACCAGTGCCATCGTGGTAGCCCTTTGGAATGGTGTAGGTCTCGCCTTCCTTGACACTGGTTGAGACACTTCCCTGATTCGTAATAGAATCGAATGCTGAAGCGAGGTCATCCAGGTTCGAGGTCGTAGTAATTGCCTTAGAAACGGTATCAACATCGGCCTTGGTAGATAACTTCAGCTCGATAGCCTTGGTTCTTAAGAGGTCACGATCAGATTGAATTCTTGTAATTTCTGTTGCAATGCTCATATTTCTTCACTCCTTCAAATGCCGCTCAAAAGGACATCAATGTTTCCGACGATTGTGTCGACAGCTGCGCTCGAAATTGGACGAGTATTATCTTTCTCTGCGTCATTCGCAACATCGACTGAGAGAACCTTAGTTGCTTCATCATAGAGCAATCCATTGCCTATTTTGAAATCAATTACGGTTCCGCTGGACTCTTTTGGTGTTTCCCATCCGATATCCAGATCTTTGTCGCTAAGCTTCGTGAATACTTGTCCTTTTTTGCCACCCCGCGCTAAATTTCGCAGAAATTCAGCAATGGACATTATTTGCTCAAGTAATTTGACATCTTCTTCATCATACTCATCTGGCTCAATGTTGCTGTGATGCCCAAGATAATATGGAACATCACAGGTGATAATGCATTCACCATCTTTATAACCGGCAAACACAATCGCCCCAAATCCACAACAACCTGCAGTAGCATCTTTTGGCACAGGAATAACAGGATCGGTGAGCAATACTGTTCGCTTTACTTTTTTGGGAGAAATAAAAGTGACATATACACTCAGGTCCTCCCAGCCGGATTCAGGCATGACGGTTATATGCTCTCGGCCATAGCTGTCGTATGTGCCAAATTCGAGATACTTTTTCGGGCTGTCCTTAATGGCAGCAGTATATTCGTTCAGAACGATTGTATTTGCCATTTCAGTCGCTCCTGTTTATTCCGGATGTGGAGCTTCCTCCACCTTCACTGGTTCATTTTGATTTGGTCTTTGCTTATGCTTGTTCTTAAAAAGGTATCGCTCTACCTTGGAGAGCCGTTCGGAAATATCAGCAATGCTCGCGGAAGACTCGTCAATCTCCTTCTTGGGCTTCTCCAAAACAAACTTTACAGTCTGGATTTGCCCGTTGGAGGTCCACCATTTCCCGTACACACAACTCCAGTCGTGCATCGGGAATAAACTCACGCTGCCATCCATCGGTACTTCTTGCGGCATAATCTCATCAGGCGAATAAATCATCCGCCCCGGGATGCTCCTCGGTCTTGCCTGTACAGCACCAACATTCGGTGCCGCCGGATAAGCAGTCGGGTAAATCGCAGGCTGAGGTTGCAGAAAACTATTTTGACTTCCTTGGGGCATAGTCCCTGGCATCATGTTTGTAGTCATAGTTTTCTCCTTTCAAAGCAAAAGGTCAGCCGGGATACTCTTCACCGGTGACCTCTTTATACTGTTCTGCGGTGATAGCGCATTTCTTCACGGCATTGGCCATCATCTTCTTGTTCCACAATTTCGGATACCAAAGTTTCAGCTTCTCAATGTTCAGCATAACTTATTCCTCCGTCATCAGGGTGTCGGTCATCATGGCCGTATAGGTTGCCTGGGCCTCTACCGTAGTGATTCGATCGTCCAAGGTCGGTTTATTACGCTCGGCTATCTCGGCATCGGTATAAGCATGATAAAACTGACAATCCTCGTAAATATTATGTGCCGGAATAAGTCGTCTGAGGCCACCTGGACATTTTTCAGTTACTGTACCTTCCATAATTTCATAGGATTCCTCTGTATGCCCAATGACCCGCCTGGAGGTGTAGAGATAACCCGCGGCCAGGTCGGGAGAGGTCAGCTCCTCGTTGGTGATTTCATCGTAGATTTTCATATCGCATCTCCTTACGACCAACTTTTACCAGGTAGCGGATAAAAAATTTTTTCCAAAAAAAGTGTCGTGTCGCTGTTGACGTTGTAGCTTGCCAAAGTATCTCCAGCGGAATATGTGGAGCCGCTAGAATCCTTTGCGTCTTGTAAGATATATACATACACATCAGCACTAATCGTTTGCACTTTAAAAAGATTATTGACAGTCCAAGTTTGGGGAGACGTGAAATACGGGCCACTACCCAAATATAGATTTTTTGCTTTAACAGTCTTGTCTTTATAGGCTCGTACGCTGGCGATTGGCATGGCTTCATGCTTGTGCCCTCGCACAAAAATGCTTGCAAATTCTTTTATTCCGCCGCCACCCGGAATCCTCGGTGCTACACCCATCAGCAGTACCCCCGCGCAGCACATGCCGCAGATTTCTTACAATGTTTCATGCTAAACCTCCATCAAGTCATAAACGCTCACCGTGTTTTTTTTGTTTTACTTGGTAAGTTGCCATCTAGCATTGATCGATGCATTTGGTTTCTCTTTAACGTAAACGTCAACGGAATTATATCCACTCACAGTGATTCCGTCATTGATAATATCCTGCACTTCAGCAAGAGTATCATCCGTGGAAGGAACCTGGGTTTTAATAAACTGGATCCCACTTGTGAACGTGCTGCTCGCAGTAACTACTGGCGCTGAACTAATATCTGGTACCATTGTTGCTGTTTGTTTATAAATATAGCCATTGGAATAATATGTTCCGCTGCTTCTAATCCAATTGTTTACAGATAGAGTCGCGGTATACATATATGGAATTTTATCCTCAGCCTTCTCAATTTTATTCAATAGATTTCCGGCAACATCACCACTCAGGGTATCCTTTGCCGACTGAAACCATTCATCAAACTGAGCCTCCCACTGGGCCATCATCTGCTCAACATTAAGGCTCTTCAGCACTCCGGTGCAAATCGGACACGCTTCGGTTCCGACAGCATTCTCAATGTTGGACTGTGAAATGCTGCTGGAACCTGCTTTACGCAAAATATAAGCCAGCGGATACTGGTGCACAAACTCAGTGTTCTCCATCGTGGGTTTCACCGGGTTTGATGCTTCGGTTCCGGTCACAACTTTGATACTGTTTTTACGCACATCAGAAGCAGCGTTCACTTCCAGCACAATGGCATCATAGCGGTCCAAAAGCACAGCCGCAGAGCCGCAGCTAATAGGCATCGGTGCATCGTTGTAGGTCCAGGTATGATTGAACCAAGCACGCCCACTCGATACGTTTACAGTATTCCCAGTTCCGGCTTTTACAGCAAACGTATCACCAACTGCACCAATAACACCATCATAGATAATGCCATCAAACATCCGGCTCAAATCTTCGGAGTCGTACTTTCGATCTCCATTCAGGCTATTATAAAAGCCATAACTAAAAGCCATATTGTACAGCCTCCTTTAAGTTTTTGTCAGTGTCGGGGTCGAGAATGTCGGCACGATCGTAGTGCCCGTGGAACTATCCGAGATAACGACCTCAACCACTCTTGTAGTCGCCTTGATTTTGTACTCATTTTGAATCTGTACAATATCTCCGACGAAGAAATCCTTCCCATAGCTGAACATCTCAGTATTCTCAATGTCGCCCTCAAACCCGGTAGCCTGGGTATTTTCCCCAAGTTTATCGTAGCCTCGCTGTTCAAGCTGTGCATTGTATTCGATGGCAGATAGAGTCTTACCGCTTGTCTTAGTGCTCAAATCCCGGGCATCCACAAACAGCTCTCGCCTGTCCATTCCACTGGGGAACTCCTGAACACCGTTACCGTATACACTCTTAAATTTCCGGTCCGAGCCTTCTCCTTCCCCGCCAACCAGTGCTACATTCTTAAGCTCCGCAGAACTCTCGTAGTAGTTCGAGTTTACCAGGTTTTCAAAGTTCGGGCTAAAGATTACATACGGCAGCTTCTTTTGATTGTAAGAGCGGTCCGTTCCAAAATACAAAGAAAACTCGAACTTAAGGTCACTGTTCAAGATAACCTTAAATCCGAGTTCATTCGTTTCGCAAAGAGATTTAATAGCATCGTAGAGATTATCACCCGTATACTGGGCATCTACTGTCAGCTTCGTAATTGCTTCGTCAGTGCTTTCCTTAAAAACAAAATTCGGGATCTTCCGCTTCTCGTCACTCGGCTGGATGACGTTTTCGTTCAGAAGTTTCTTGATCCCGTCCTGTAAACTGCCGCTAAGGGTCGTCTGGGTCCAGATAATACGCCGGTCTAAAATAGACTCAAGGCTCCTCCCCGTCACAGTAACGTGGCTACCATCCTCCGCATCGCTCTCGATATCGTTCTTCTCGATAATCATAAGGTGCTCAGATTCGGCGCTCCAAATATAATACCCGTCTTTGGTAAAGTTGAAAAATGCTGCACTGACAGGGGCATAAAGCTCAAAGTCTCCGTAGCCGGTGTAACGGTCAGTCCAGATAAAAGACTCATAGTCGTCAATTACAGCTACCGACTTAAAGTCCTTGTCCATAATCAGTGCTTCCATTTAAATACCCTCATACAAAGAAGAATAGTTTATTTTGAAATCCAGGTAGTCGCTGCCCTCGTCAGCAGTATAGCCGAAAATGTTGTCGCCTTTCGACAGCATAAACCAGTCGTCATCCTTACCAATGCAGTTCAGGATATTAGTCGTAACACCATCACGCAAAAGCTCGATCGATTTGTGGCCCTTCACAGTCGAAATCGTAATTGTATCGCCGTTCACAATGCCGGAACCAGTAAAGCTCACAAGCTCATCGTGGCTGATAGCCATTTTCTCTCTGGTTCGCACATTGTAAATCGTAAGGTTTTTTACTGTACCGATCGCTTCAATGGTGATAGTAATTCCCTGCTCCGCATCGCCGTCATAGTAAACGACATTTTCTTTGCGCCGCTCGATAATACCAAATTCGATCTTATCCTCAGTCAGCGATTCGTTAGAGAAAGGAAACTCGAAATTAGGCGCCACACCATGAAATACTACCTCTCGAATTCCGTCATCGCCTGCCGACTTCCAATACGGATTCGGGCAAACGATACTGACCTGAATGTCTTCGTTTTCACTAAAGATATTTGGTTCATTGGATTCGGGGTAGCCTTCCACAATGCAGCGCCGGTTATCGGTCTCAATCTCAAGTTGCAAATACTTCTTCACAGGAAAATACTTGTAACTCAAATGTCGTGCATCTTCAATGGTAGGTGCTCCATGCAGGATAAGATACAAAACAATGTTTCGTTCAGTAGATCGGGCGGAATTAAACTTTGAACCGTCATTCGTGGCAATTTCCGTTGTGTTGATGTTGGCTTTGGGCGGACCAAGCCCTTCGATCTTCTCAATCTCAAAAGGCCCGCCATTCCAGATGAGAGGAATGGTCAGTGATTCGCCCATGTAGTTCGTGACTTTCACGGATTTAATCATGCTTTTCCTCTTTCCTTCATCATGGCAAACTGGTTGTTCGTCTGGCGGTACAAATCGATCCGGCTCAGTGCCTTCGGGCTGTAGTTATTCTGCGTAAAGTTGTAAGTGGTAGCCCCGCCATTTTGATTCTGGCTGGGGTTCACATTCTCAGCATACTTATCCGCAGGGGCTGCCTTCCGTACACGGTCAATGCTGCCGGCAAGGTTCATGCTGCGGTTTGCAAAACTCCGATCAAACGCATTAAGGCCACTATCTACCTCATCCATATCCAAAACCGGCCGGATGGTAGGCTCGTACTCGAAATCCTCATCCATCGTAGCGGCAATGTTCTCAGCAATGATTTGGGCAGTGGAAATAGCTTCCGTCGCAATATTCTCACTGGCTTTTGCAACTGTATCAGCATAGTCGAGGATACCGTTTGCAAAACCCAAATCAAAGTACCGGCCAAAGCCATACATCACCTTGGATGGCGAGTTGATTTGTAATTTCTGTTTTGCAGCCTCAAGTGCCTTTCCGGCAACCTCTGCTGCGGCATTGATAGCTTCCGATTCACCGGAACGAATACCAGCGGCCAGACCAATTGCCAGGAAGTTGCCTGCCGTATACCAATTGTTGTACTGTTCATGAATAGTGGAAACTACTCCGGTCAAAAGATTTGTGACACTGGTATTAAAATCAGCCTGTTTATTGGCAATCGTGGTGTTCAGAGTCAAACACAACGTATCAATGCTCGCAGCAATCAGAAGGGTGTTCGAGGAAATAGCGGTTGTAACAGATGCTACAAAATTATTCACCAGTGTCTGCGCATTCTCTGCTACACTCGGAGCATTTTCCGTAATGCCAGTGTTAAATGCCTGAATCATCTGGCTGCCAACGGTGCTCATGGATTCTGCTGCCGAGGCAAACATATCCACAAACGAACTGTTGGGTGTAAAGGTATTCAGCGCCTCGCTCAGCATATTAAGAGCTTCAAAGTTGATGCTTCCAACCAGATTCAGTGCATCAACCAGGTTCTCAATACAGGCAGATGTGTCATTGATAGAAACAACGCTCAGCATCGTACACTTCTGACCGTAGGATACGAGGGCTTCGCCAAAGGCAGTAAGATTGGACGCAAAAGCACCTAGATCTTTCTCACCCATTAGCCAGGCAATGAACCCACCAGTCGGGTCAATAGACTGGGACATAGCAATGATTGTGTTCACCGCATTCTCGCTTGCCATTACAGCATTTGAATCAAATGCACTGCCGCCATACCCACCAGAAATAATCTGACTATAGCGGACCATCGCTCTTGCAAAAGTAACAAGCTGGGTCCCAAGTTTATCGAAGTCTAACTCGCCAGAAATCAAACTCTTTGCTCCTCCGAAACGAGGAGCACTTTCTGCCAAGTTAATCAAGACATCGCTTGCCGCTTCACTCGCGGTAATCGCGTCCACATTCAGCGCTGCGTTTCCTTCAGAGCCAGTGATTGTCGTACAATATCCAACCATGGCAGTTGCAAAGTCCTTAAGCTGAGAACCAAGTTTGCTTAAGTCAAGATCTCCAGAGATCAAAGATTTAATGCCTCCAAAGTTCGGTGCTTTCCCTGCTAAATCGATCAGAATATCAGCCGCAGCTTTACTTTGTTCAACAGCGGCAGTATCAAGGGCGGCTCCGCCTTCAGCGCCATTGATGATAGAACAGTAATCCACCATTGCCTGCGCGAAAGAAGTTAGCTGACTTCCAAGGTCACTAAGATTCATCGTATTTCCTACGATGTCACCCCAAAGTCCGCCAGAAACCGGTACATTTGCCATAATATCAGCAATAGCCGAAACTGCCTCAGCACTCGAGGTGAGCCGTTCCACACTTACTCCACTTGTTGCGGCGGCCATGCCCTTGATTGCTTCGCCAAGGTTCTTCAGATTTGTGCCGATTGTCTCGTAGTTGATGCCGCTGGCTGAAAGATTGTTCAGACCAGAAGTAAATCCGCGGCGAGTAAGTTTTTCAGTTGCTTTAACCAACGTATCAACTTTAGAGCCAAAGTTATCATCCAGGTTATGCACAAACTCAACAAACTCTTGCATTCCATCTGCAAAATCCGAAATGTTTTTAGCCATCTTAGGCAACTGGCCAGTAAGTCCCGTGCCAATACCGCCAACGATACTTCCAACAAATGTGCCAAGTGCTTCACCGATTTTACCCATAGCCGTAATGGCGTTGTCAAGATTCTCGCTAAAAATATCAAGCTTCATCAATCCGCCAAGAGCTTCAAGAACGGCAGTAATTGTGGCGATCGCGGCAATAATGCCAAGACTTCCGGTTGCAATCCCAACAACGCCCATATTTCCCATAATGGCCATTGCAGCAGAAAGCGCCAGCAATACACTGGACATGGAAACAGCAATGGGCAATACATCTTCAGGATTCGGCAGACTTGCCAACTGATACAGTACAAACCCTATAGCCGCTACAGCCAGCGTAATCATAGCTATAGCTGCAAGCGACCCGCCATCGACGCCCTTAGTAGCGGCAATAGTCAAGGCAAGCATAGCCATGATACTATCCAACGCAACCGTAGATCGAGTCAAGCTGTCGGTATCCATGGTAGACATAACAGCCATCAATGCTGTCAGAGCGGCCATAGAAGCGGAAATTGCAATAATGGCCTTATAACTGCCGGTAGCTTTGCTGCTCAGGGCCATCAGGATTCCGAACATTGCAAAAATGGAAGTAATAACAGCTATGCTTTTTGTAAGTTCGCTGGCTGGGATTTTGCCAATTACATACATCGCACCAGCAAGTACAGCAACAGCTCCGCTCATAGCAAGGATACCTACCCCTGCTTTTACAGAGTTTGCTCCTGCATTCTTTGTCACAGCAATCAACACTGCAAAGAACATGCTCATCAATCCAATGGTCGCAATGCCTTTAGTCAAAGCCGAACTGTTCAAATCATCGATGTTACGGATAACCTCCACCATGATGTACAGGGCAGCACTGATCATCAGCAAAGATTTACCAGCCTTATCCGCATTTGCTCCAGCTTTGCCTACACCAGTAACAACCCATTCCAATGCCAGCATAATTCCGCCAAGCATACCAAGGCCTTTCAGCATGGTCTTCAGCGGCATATCGCTCACTGTCTGGATCATCTTTAGCATTTGTTGTAGTGAATACACAACTGCAATCAGGGATGCGGCTCCTCCCATACTCCCCTTTCCTGCCACTCTGGCAGCTGCCGAAAGAGTAAGCATGATTGTGCTCATTTTGAATAAAGAGGCTGCAATAGAATCCAATGGCATTACACTAATGTCACTAAGTGTCTTTACTACTAGCTTCATGGCAACCGCATAAGCAATCAAGGAAAGTGCCGAGCCGACACTGCCTCCACCAATCTTATTTACAGCCCACATTCCAGCAACCAATGTGCCCATCAGACTAAACATAACCAGCAGATTCTTGGCAAGACTCGAAAAGTCAACATCTAAATCCTGAATCTGTTTAAATGCCAGAATCATCAGAAGCAAGCTGCCAGCCATAGCAATCATCGACGCTGCGGCCCCAGTGGTATTGCCAAGGAATCCTTTCTTTTCAAGGACACCCAGTGCACCTGTAAGCACGATCAGACCTCCGCCCAAAGCACCAAGAGCAATGGCAGAACTCTGCAACTTGTTCTGATCCAAGAACGTAAGTGCTCCCACCGCAACCGCCAAAATTGCAATGGCCGCTGCAATCTTAATGATACTTCTCGCCTGAATGTCTTTCTGGTAAGCGGTCAAAACACCCTTTACGCTACCAAGCACCCCAACCAGGCTGTCTTTAATACCTTCTGTGGACTTTTTAACAGCAGTCAGGGCATCCCCCAGTTTTGTCAAAGAGGCCACAACGGCAATGCCAGTAGCAGCCGTCAGAATCTTTCCAAAACTAAATTTCTTCACACCCTGGCTGGCCAGCTGCTGGAACTGCTCGATAAACCCCTGCAATGGCGCAAACTTCTCTTTTACAGAGCCAACAAATCCAGAAATGTTCTGCTTCAGCTGATCCAGTTTATCAATCACAGCACCAAGCCCGGAACCGGCCGCGTCAGTAAACGAAGTAAACAAACTTGATACGCTGCTAAAGTCCAGGCTGTCAAATCCCTTAAAATTCTCAAAGAATTCCTGTACTTTTGGCCCAAAATCATCCAGTCGCTCCTTGCCCTTTTCCAAAAGTTCAAAGAACAACTCTTTAAATTTCTCAATGGCCGTCTGCACAGCAGGCATTCCTGTAAAAGATTTCCACCATTTTGAAACTGCAGTCGCCGCTTTCGTCACAACCGATACCATCGTGGTGAAAATGGTGTTCAGGGTCTGCGCAATCTTTGTGACGATCTGGTGTTCGCTGATCCACTTCTTAATAGACTGCACCCACTTGATTACGGTATCAACCACTGTATCAATGATTTTATTCAGTGTCTCATTCTCTCTGATCCACTTTCGGGTGGCTGTCAAATTCTTACCGATGGACTCCGTATAGTCAAGCACATTCAAATGCACATCGCCCATAACGGCGCTTAAAATTTTAAAAGCCCCATCGGCCAACTTAGAGGTAATATCAGTAACGATACCAAGTACGTCAAACAAGCCTCTCAGCGTATTTTTCAGTTTTTCAGAGTTTTCGTCAGTCAGCACTAACTTCTGGGTAAGTTTGTTAATGGCTTCCAGAATAGAATATACCCGTTCAACGGTCGGCGTTGGAAAAGCCTCGCTCCAAGCCGATTTTACAGTCTCGATAGCCCCCATCAAGCCGTGCAGCACATTTGAAAACGACTCAACAACCAGATCCCGGCCGGACGGTTTATTCAGGCTCTCGATCAGCTCATTCAGTGGTGTGCCGGTCTCTTCTGCCTGTTTGGCAAGTTCTCTCAGGGCCGCAACCTGGTCATCAGTATAGCCAATGGATTTCAGCTGGGCATCACCAAGATCCTCAATTGTGATCTCAGTCCCGGCAAGCATCTTATTAACAATGCCCTGGATCGTTGCGTAGTCCTGCCCGGCCTCAGCCAAAGCCGTCTTACGTGCAGCACCATTGCCATAATTGCCCTGGATAACGTCTGCCGCCAGTTTCTTGTATTCATCCAGCTTAGCGGTCAAGGTTTCGGTACTTTCTACCGTATCGCCGGTAAATTTCTTCAAAGTCTCGCTTAAGATTCCGGAGGTCAGCCAACCTTTAGAAAGCGACTGTTCAAAGCTTGTCTCATCATTGATCATCTCGTCAATGGCAACACCATGAGCTTTGGCCGTCTCCATCAGTGCCTGTTTCAAAGTATCGGTGGCGGTCGTAGTCTCCGCAACCGTCTTCCACTGGGCTTCCGTCAAAGCATCGCTTTGCTTGCCCATCAAACGCTCCAGATAATCATTGCGCTCGTTGCCACCTTCAGCAAATACCTCATAAAGATCATTCGCTAAGTCAGTCCACAACTTAGTAGACTGTTCGGCGTCGCCAAATATCAGTTCAAAAGTCTTCATCCAGCCAGTAGAAACAGCGTCCTTTACAGAGTCGATAGCATCGTCAAAGGTACGTGCTTCCTGACCGGCTTTAAATACTTTCAAACCAAAGGCATCAACCTTATCACCCATCGCCTCAATGGCTTCCGAGGTAGTGATGATCTCACCTGCATCTGCTTTGTCCTGCACATAGGTATAGATCTGGTCAACGGCCTTGGCGTAATCGTTGTAAACCCGCATCATGACATCGCTGGTAAGCCAAGCGTCATCCGTCAGATGCTCTGCAAACTGGGATTTATTAAAAGCCTTAGAGTTCGCCATCAAAGACTTATAGGTGCCATCGGCATTTTTCTTCAAGGTGCCCAATGCAACACCGGCGTCCAGGCATTTCTGTCTGAATTCATCGGTATCCATACTTGCATTTTGAATACTCTTGTAATCCTCCTTGCGCATCACACCAGCGCCCATTGCCTGGCTCAGCTGGTACATCGCACGGCTTGCAGTAGTGGCATTCTGGCCCGATGCCGCAGCCCAAAGGGCAATACCCTCCATGGCAGTAACGGATTCTTCCAGTCCTTTGCCGGTAGCGGTGAATTTAGCAATATTCTCCTGCATATCGGTAAAGTTGTAGCTGGTTTCATCGGTGAACCAGTTCAGCTGCTCCATCTGCTTATTCACGTCTTCCAGGGCATTTCCCTGGGCAACCAGTGTTTGGGTTGCTTTGGTCTTAGCACCGTATTTACTCCAACCGGCCGAGATCTGGTCCATCGAAAGAGAGTTCACAAGGGCCTCACCGGCAGAAATAGCCTGGTTCGTAATGCGCTGTAATGCGGTAATGCCAATCACTTCCAAGGCACTGAACTTCTGCTGCACAGCATAAATGCCGCTCTGCAAGCCATCAAAGTTCATAGAGTTTGCAGCATTCGCAACACTCTGCAATCCTTTGCTGGCTCCGTCCAGCTTCAGTCCTTTTTCCAGGTTGTCAAGGCTTTTCAAAGAGGTCGAAATGCCCTTCTCAAACTGTGCATTGTCAAACTGCATTTCTACAATGCGCTGGTCAATAGACGAACTCATTCCTTTGTCACCTCTCCCCAAACCTCAGCTGCCATTTGGTCAAAAATAGGGCGGATAGCCGGGTTGATGTAATCCCTACCCTGAACATATCCGCCATTCCTTGTTCCGTGACCGTATTGCAGGATGATTGCAATATTCACGCCTTTATTCACATTACTGTTGGTCCAGGTGATCTTTACACCGTCTTTATCCCGGTTGATCCGGTAGTCCCAACTCTCAGCAGTTTTGCCGCTGTCTCTCGGGGTGGCCAGGGCCAATGCCTCTACCCCTTTCCGGCCATACTTATCCAGGCATTTCAGGTATTCCTCTTCAGACATCCGCTTTAAAAACCGCTTTGTCTTTTTAAAGTCACCTTTATGCTTAAAAACAATGGCCATTTTGATTCTCCTTACACGTACTCGGCCTTGTACAGCCCCATGTCTGTCAGCTTCAGCTCTTTTGCCAGATTGTAAAATTTCATGGCATCACCGTTGCTTACGGGTCCAATCGTGATCTTCTGCATTGTTTTAGCAGCAGGCTTGGCAGGTTCCGAAGGGGTAACGTCTGTGGACCAGGCCTTAATAACTCGGTCAAGGTCTACGACTCCGCTCGTAATACCGGCCACTGTACCCTGCGCATACTGATGGAGATGGCGCGGCAGCATCGTATCGTAGTTAGATCGCGTATCGGCCAGCCATCCAATGCATCCGTTGCCGTTCACAAGGCTTGTGTAGTCAATGTTTGAATAGGCGAAGTTCGTAAAAGTATAAACTCCCGGCAGATAGCCAAGCTCACGAACCCTCTCACAGAAAGCCGTAGCCGCCGCAGTTCTTGCCGACTTAGTGATATGGTCAGCACGGCCATTGTGATTCTTATCGCTCGAATATTCGGCATCGAAGAAGATAGGCAGCCCTTTGCCTCGGCCATTCAGCACTTTCACAGCATACTCAGCCTCCGCCTTGCCTTCCACAGCATTCAAAGCCTGACTAAAGAAATAGAACCCTGCCAACTTATTGTTAGCAAGGGCTCCTGCAGTATTCTTTTCAAAGTATTCGTCAGTTACCAACCTACCGGTGTCACCGTACCCACGGTAACCAATTCGGATAAATGCCTTATACGGGACCTTTGCCCAATCAATAACTTTCTGGTACTTTGATACATCGATCATGATCTCATCACTCACGATTTTGCTCTCCTCTCCATAGGTGCCTACTGCATTCGGGCAACCGCAATATTCTGTCGGATCAATGCCTGTTCCCAGTGCAGTTTCGCGGCACTCAAAGTGCACATGTTCATACGGCGGGTCAGCCAATTCCGCGTTGCCGGTATTACCCATGACCGCAATCGCATCACCGGACTCAACAATATCTCCGGCCTTAACAATCAGCTTTGCATTATGGCACAGGTAAATGTACCTCGTCCGGCTGCCCTTCGGGGGATTCTGCACTTCCAGGCAAATATAGTACCCCCACTCCCAGGTCCTATTGGATTTGTCAGCCACAATTCTGGCTCTCGTAACTTTAAACTTCACTTTCGTGCCGTCTTTGTAATAAGGGGCGAAATATTCCTTATCATCCAAAAGTTCCAGGTCAATACCGCCGTGCCAGGTCTTTCCTCCGCCACGGGTATAACCATATCTTGCATAATTGTAACGGACTCGCACTCGTCCGTTGGTAATACCGCCTGCAAGTCTCATTTTTTATCTCTCCTTCTAAAAGGGAATCATCCTTTGGTACCGGTCTTTGCCCGGCGCTTAGCATTTAGCTCTGCATATCTATCAAAGGTAGCTTTTTTGCTCATCTTTTTCTTCGGTTCATGGCTATTATTTAAAACCCGTACCAAAGTAATCAGCCGGTTTAAATGCCAGCGCTCAAACTCGACCGGGATACCCAAATCCACCATCCAGGAATAGATCACTTCGTTAGTAATAACTTTTTTCTTTCCTGTTCGCTTCTCATCCGCAAACCAGGTGGCTGTCATCGGGTCCTCGATATACGCATCGATCTCCGCCAGCTGTTTATTGGTGATCCCGTAATAAGCCATAGGGTTTACAGCCTTGTTCACCGTCATACAGCGGATATAATCGATCTGCTGCTCTTTGGTATGAGCCTCGTCACTTAAAAAGACTTTGTGCCATTTTGATTCCCACTTAGAAAGGGAGATAAGGGAATGCTCAAGCACAAGTTTCTGCTCCGGTACCGTAATAAACTGGTTATTCGCCTCGTCGTAATACTCTCTCGGGGCTACCGTAATCTCAAGCATTCCTTATCTCTCCTTATGCCTTATGATTTAGGCAAAACCGTTACATTTCCTGCCGGAACAACTTCGTTCTGGTCCAGATCCTTCGGCATGACCTGCTGGATGAATTTTACAGCATACTCGCTGTTGCCAAGCAACTCCATATAAAGCTCACTGTAAGCTTCCGTCTGGCTAAAAGCCTCACTCAGCTCAGGGCTCTTAATAAAGCGCTTGCCGTCATCGCTCTTCACGCCGTAACTCTTCAGGATCAGTTCCTTAAAATATTTGGCCAGGCGTACCATGTCTTTCTCGTCAATGATCTTCTGCATCAGCTTGCTGAAGGTGCCAACTGTAGTCAGTTCCATGTCCATCAGTTCAGCCTTGGTCAGATTAAAACGGAATTCCTCGGTACGCTCCAGGCCGTCGTAATCGGTATAGGTAATGGTTTTCTTAAGCATGGTCATTTTCTCCTTTCAAAGAACGTAGTTATGCGCCGACTTCGCCCAGCAGAGTCAGAACCTCGGCAGGAAGCGGCAGTTCAGGCTGGTCGCTTTCGCCGCCGTACAGCTTGGCCTCCAACTGAGACAGTTTGCTCTTGTCCGCAGTGCGGCTGTCGATCACGATGTGTGCAGTCGGCTTATGGCCGGCAACGGCAACCGGGTTGGTGGTGTAATCCCAGCTCATAGTCGCAGCGTCAGGGCTGTCATTGATGGTCTCATGGCTCATCTCCGAAGGGGAAGCAGTGGCACCATAAACCAGATGCAGCTTATAGCCAGCTTCATCGCTGACATCATTGCCGATCTTGGTGCGGTAAGACAGGCCAAACATCTTGCGGCTCTGCTGGCTGGCATAAGCGCCCTTGGCGATCTGCACACGGCCGTCACACTCATTCCACTCATCAGGATAAGTGTAAGCCTCGATGGTGCCGCCATGGTCCTCGGCTGAACGCATGGAACCATACTTGATGTTGTCGGCGTACAGGGCGGTCTCCTCTGCGCCGGAGGGGCTCTCGGAGACAGAGGTCAGGCCATTCCAGGCCACACCGGGGGTATATTTGCTAGAGGTGGTGTTATACGGGTACAGAACACCGTGGTCAACGCCAGTTTCGTAAAAGCGCTTGCCGGTATCATCCCATGTAATAGCTGCCATTTTGATTGTCCTCCTTTAGTAATAAAGGTTTAATACATAGTGGTTTAGGTTGTCTGCCGGGTAAAAACGGTCAAACAAACAAAGCGGCCACTGTGCGATAAGTTCCGGAATCTTCGTATCCGGGTTCTTATCGATCACAGTGACCTGATAGCGTTTTGTCCATCGGTACGGGGCATTGTCCGCAAATTTGGTATCGGCTGTACTACACTCGTAAAGGATACAGGGGTACTTCAACTGGGTATTCACCGTAGGCTGAAAATACACCCTGCAATCCTTTCCGGTTTCCGGGCAGCCCAAAACCTCACACAAATCATGGTGGAGCTCAAGTCTCGTCCCCATTGTAAAGACCTCCCAACGTCAAGATCAGTCGTGGATACTGCACCTCGACCTCGTTGATCTTCCACTTTGCCCCATTAAATTCGGCATAACGCATCGCAAAGTAATTCTCACGGGCATACGGGTCAGATACAATGCTCAGCTGACTGCTGATGATTAGATCGTCGTTCAGGTGCTCCGTCCCCTTGAGTCTCCGTGTATTCCGGATAAAATCGCCATAATAAGGCCGAACCGTAATCTCCTCGGTATGTACACCGGGCGCGGTCTCAGTCAGCTTACAGTATCCGATGTTTCCGTAAAACTTAGCCATGAGAATCTCCTTTTAGGTTAGTAAAGGCTAACCTACGATCAACCGCCAATCGTGCTGGTCTCCTTGGTCTCGAAGACGATAGCGGACTTCGGTACAGTCAGCGCGCCGGAGCAGCGGGTCTCGATCAGATACTTCATCTGGTTGTAGTCGATGTCAAAGTCATCGAACATGGAGACAGCGCCGCCCTTATCAGCGCCGACAGTGTAGTCGGCCAGGTTGACCATGATAGCCTTCAGGGTAAAGGTATCCTTCTTGTTGCTTGCGGTGTTCTCACGGGTCAGATTGCCGTCAAACTGGGGAACAGTAACGATCTTGGAAACGCGCATAGCAGTAGCCAGCTCATCCACACTCTTGTAAATGCGGATGCCGTTCTTGTCTTTCAACAGCAGCATCTCGGCCAGAACATCCTCACTGGTAAACAGGGTCGGATTGCCGGAACCCTTATACTCCTTGCGGGCGCGGATGGTATCATCGATCAGATTACTGGCGGTTTCAGCCTCGGTAGTACCCTTGGTGATCTCACGCTTGACAGAGTACATTGCATCATCCGTCCAGATCGGGCGAATATGGGTTTCCTGGATCTTATCATCGGAATCAGGCTGACGGCCGTCACCAATCAGGAAGGAACGAGCCAATTCCTCGTCCAGCTTGCCGCGCATCTCACCCTTGACCCAAGCAACAACATCGAAATCCGTAATATCGATCACATCATCGCGGTCGAACTTCTGCTTCTTGTAAACAGTCTGGGGGTCGGTGGTGCGCTTCAGAAGGGTAAAGACCTCTTCGATCTTCTTCTTGCCCTTGGTGTAGCCTCGTGCACGTGCCTCATCAGCGGTGATGTCAGCAAAACTGGTCTTGATGCGGCTGAAAGGAACATGCTTGACGCCGTTCATCACAACACTGACCCAGCTCTGATCACGATCAATGAACTTCGGGGGAGTATTCAGCTCCTTGTAGTTCGGGAACAGCTGGTCGATCTGCTTGATGCCGTAATCACCCTCGGAATGCTCCAGATAATCCTCAGTGGCCTCTTTCAGAGTCAGGCGGCCCTTCTTGGCATCGTTGATGATGGTGGTCATTGCGTCATGGGACAGAACATCCTCAGTACGCTCGGTCTCTTTGTCGAAAATATTATGCTTCACTTCAGTTTCCTCCTCAGTGTCTTCGGTTTTCTTGCCTTCATTCAGAGCCATGCTAACCATGTAATCCACAACCTGCTTCTGTTTGTCAGACATGGAATTATACACGTCCTTCACGGTCTCCTCATTTTCGGTTTTCTTAGTTTCTTCGGCCATCTCAGGCTCCTCCTTTTTGTCGTCGGAATGTTCAAGGGTATCATCGAACTCACCGGAATCGTATTCCATATCACCGGCATTGTTATAAATAACGCCCTCATCAACACTGGCCTCGCCATGGGCAAGCACTTCATCGATATGGGCCTCGGGGTTAGCACCGGCCAGCACCAGGCTCAATTCTCGGATAATGCCATGGGCCACATTGCCGCGGCTCTTATCGCCGGCATATTGCAACCTATCCGCGTAAATGGAAAAGGACGTAATGTCACGGTTCTTCACAAGAGCCTTTGCATTACGTCCCTGGTCAGTGTCGTTAAAAGTCACATAAGCCCTCATGCCTTCGGGTTCAGCCTTCAAAAGGGCATGCCCCAAAACATTCTTGGCATCGTTATGCTGGTGATTCCATACAAGTGGCACTTCCTGGCCGTCCTGCTCTCGGAATGCACCTGGCATAATCGTTCTACCGTCGCCGCAAAGCACGCCAAACTTGGTGGCCCAGCCACGGCAATCGTAATTACGCTTTGCCATTTTGATTCTCCTCCTTAGGAACGATCGGTTTATTATCGGCAACCTCTTCCTTACTCTGACTGATGTTAGGGTTGGTCAGCTCATCCGACTTCGGATCTTCATTCGGGCGATAGCCAACGATCTGGCGCAGTTCATTCGAACTCAGGATCTCATTCCGGCGGAACTTATCAGCCACGTCAGCCAACTGTGCCACCGGCACCAGCTTAAACGGATCGTTAAAGAACACAATTGACTGGTGTTGGCTCCTGGCCGTCTTAGTCAGGAACTTTCGCCGCATCTCCAACACAATAGCGGATACAATCGGTTCAATCGTTCGATTGTAATAGTTCAGCATTGTCTTATCGTCGGCTGTACCATCCATAACAGCCTGCGTAATGCCCAACTGGCTCCAAAGCAGATTTTGCAAATACTCGATCTGCTTCATCAGGTTGTTGTCAAGGCTCCGGTTCAGCTGGGTAATTCGCTCGGTGCCATCAGTATAGGCAATACCGTACTTAGACCCTGCCAGCTGATCTTCCACAAGCTTTCGCCGTTCTTCGGCCTGTTTCCGCCTGGCCTCTGTCTTAATGACATAGGGCAGCTGGATAATCAGGTCAAGCTTACCGGAGCTGGTCTGCTCATCCACAACATCCAAAAGAGCCAGCTTGCGGATCAGGCGCTGCATAGTCGAGTTAGGCTCATTCATCACTGCAAACAGCGGGTTCTCCACAATGCCCACCATACTTTTGGGCAAAGTAACTTCTTCTTGTCGTCCGGTCTGGTCGTTGTAAAGCCGAATCCGCACCCTATCCGGATACCATTCAATCACCTTGCCAACCCGCAGACTTTGGATGTCATATCCATTAGTCATAAGCGGGCTGGAGGTAGTATCCACTGGAACAATCGCAATGCAGCCCTCGTCCATCAGGCTCATTACCATATCCTGGATAAAAGCACGCCCGGTCTGGTCGATGTTCGCTTCCACATTCAGGCAGTTGTTTAACCCGCTGTCGATTTCTTTCAGGAAACGGTCATCCTCATCCATCCGGGCATGAACCATTTTGATTGCAGCACAGTCGATACCAATCCGGTTGATAACCGAGGTCACGATCGTTCGCTCATTGCCTCTCGTAAACCGTACACGGTCAGGCCGGTAGCCATAGCTAACCTCACCACCGCGATAAACCGGGGGATCTCGAATCAAGAAAGCGTTCCAGGCATGTTTAAGCCGGGATCTAAAAGAGTAATTTTCTTCCATTATTTAACCTCAATCAAACTGTTCACGGTTGATCTTGTAAGCAACATAAGCGTCCATCATGGCTGCTACAGCATCGATCTTCTCTTCATACCGTTTCTTAAATAGTTTCCGGTTGCCGTTGGTATCTTCCAAAGTAATACAGTTGCCCATGGCAAAAGTCATAAGTTCCTCATCAAACAGCAGCATCCTCTCCCCTGCCAGCTTCTTCAGCTCGCCCAAAGGTACGGATTCCGTCTTGGCACCCTGGATAACCTTCTCAATACCAAAAGGCCCATTTTCATTCTCCCAGCGGGCCACGAACTCTTTCGCATTATAGGGGTCAAAGCCAAAAGCCCGAACATCGTATTCGTACTGAGCAATGTGAGCATCCAAGTCATCATAGACCTGCATCATATCCAAAACAGTGCCGTCCATAACCACAAGACTGCCTTCGGCCATAAACCGGTCATACAGCTGCCGCATAGCCGCCGGGAGCTTCATCAATGTCAACGAGGTTATGTAGTTCCTCGTCTTAACACCAAAGCACCCGTTGGAAAGCGGGAACAAGAAGGTAAATGCGCAGAAGTCGTCGCCCTGGCTAAGGTCTGCCCCCAAAGCACACGGCATCTTCCAGTATTCCCTGTGCCGGTGAGGCAGCGTTTCCTCGTAGGTAAAGTAGTAGGTATAACCCTCCATGGGTAAACCGAATCTCTTTGCCAAAGTATCATTGCGAACCGCCGGGTTCTGTTCAGCACGTTCTACTTCCAATTGATAAGTCTCGTAGGTAACGGTCTTACCAAGGTTCGGGTTTGCCTTCAGCCAGGTATTGGGGTCTCCTACCTCGTCTACCGAGTCCAGCTTGTACCACCAAATCGAAACATGCGGGTTGACATAATCACCTTTCAGGATCTTCATAAGCTCCATTTTGATTGTGTCACCGCTGCCGTTTCGTACAGTACCCTCAGAGCTCGTAGCAATGATAAGATAGTCGTTGTTGTAGGCTCCACCCTGCTCCTTACTGGCCGACTGCTCAATAGCACCAATTGGATCTTCCCGGATGTCACCGGAAAGCCATTCGTCCACGGTCGCACACTTAACACGCAAGCCCTGGAGTTTGTCGATTACCATAGGTCGGATCTCCAAAAGAGACCCAGTCAGGAAATCTTCGATGCCCTTCTTGGTCGGCGTCAGCTTTACACGATTCATTCGGGAACCGGTCGTATTCTGCAAAGAGCCTTCGGTCAAAAACTTGAACAAAGGCCCTCTGGATCTGGTAATAGCTGTCCGGATCGGCGAAAGTGTTTCATCCGCCTGGCGCATAGTCGGGGCCGTAGCAATCTGCAAAGTGGTTGAAGTATCCACAGTCAGGAAGTAAGCCTGCATACAAGAAGCATATAAAGATTTAGCAGCACCTCGTCCAACGATAAGGTACTGCTTGGTGATCAATCGCTTCTTAATTCTCTTGTTTACAAAGTGACCGCCATGTCCATCTTCATTCGGCTCGTACACACTTCGCTCAATAAAGTAGTACCAGCCAAACACCTGTTCGCCCCATAGCTTAAAGGTATCCAGCAGATGCAAATCAGAACCGTCAGTCAAGACTAACTCGTTCTCGCAAAAAGAGATCCAGCCTTCAACTTTTTTATCATCGTAATATATGCCCGGATTAGCAATCAGATCATCGATCCGGTGCATCTCCAGCTCTACTTCCCGGCTGATAGGTATTTCGCCCCGGATTACGGCCTCCCGAAACTGGCCGTAGTATCTCGGTACGGCAGTATTCGAGAGTGCCATAATGTCTCCTTATTTCTTCTTACTCTGCTCATCCATCAGCTTCATCAGCTTGTCGATGTTAGTGTACAGTTTTGTACCGCTATCTAGAACCTTGTTAGCCGTGTCAGTTGCAGCAAGGGCTTTGTCAATAAATTCTTTTCCCTTGTTCTTCTCTTTCGGGATAAGGTCTTTGATCTTCTTCTCAACAGCCAAACGGCTGTAAATCTCTGTCAGTTCCTTATCGTCAAAGAGCCCAGCATTGTCGTACACTTTTTTTGCATTTCTGGATTTCCGGATTCGCTCTTTCTTTTGCTCAATGCTTTCATTGGCCGAAGTATCATCTTCCCCATCACCATACCTCTTCCGGCCAGCCGGGGTCAAAGTGCCATCTTTGTTCTGGTATCGTCTGACTCCCCACTTCATGCCGAGAATGCCATGATGATACAATTCATCATAGTCTCTATAGCACCACATTTTGATTCCTCCTCGTCAGCTGCAATCACAGGTCTCTGCTGCCACATTCAACCGCCACTCAAACTCAGAGATCAGCTTTTCCATCGAGGCAATAGCTGCGCTGCTGGTAGGTGGATCAAAGAGCAGCCGTACTTTCATGTACATGTAGGTCTTCACATCGTTCATCCTCGGGTCATCAGGGATAAACATGTCCCATGTCTCCGATGCATCATTGATAGAAAACCCGTTCTTTGGCCCTACCCCCAGCTGGGTAAGGATCGAAAAGACGGAATTGATGTCTACAATGATGTCGGTATCAAACACGTCATAATCCTCGGCGATTCCCAGCTTCTTCTTGATGGTGTTTAGGATACTTTCCATACTCAACCTCGTTTCCAGGGGCATGTATCATTCGGTGCCCTCGTAACGGGGCCTCTCGGTAAAAGATCCGCGTCCCCATAATGTATAGCATTGTGTGTCCGTGTAATCGTGGTGATCAGATACTCAGGATTCAAAAGCAGATCGCTTCGCTTCAGGATATCCTCTTTGGAGATAGGGTTCATGTGGTGGATCAGAATTTTTGGCCGAACATACTTACCATTCTTCCAAAATCCATTGATCTCATGCCCTTCCATTCCAAGATCACATCCGCCATCCCGTACAATCACGCGGTCTCGCAGTTGTTTCCACTCTTCGCTCTGGTAAAATATCTGGTTCAAGTAACGGTCAAACCCAAATGTGTCCGCTCCGACTTCACCATCGAGCCTAAGGTACTCATAGCGTTCCTCAAAGGTAGAATATCCGCATAGCTCTGTGTATGTCCTAAGCATCTTCTTCTCCCTGGCCGCTATACCGTCTCATAGACTTAATAGCTTCCTCGTACATCTCACCCATCTGGGCTGCAGCAGCAAGATTATTCTTCTTGGCTTCCATCAACTCGATCTGCTTCTCAAGTGCTTCCTTCTCGAGCCGTGCTTTCTGGGAGCCAAGTTTTAAAAAGTGGGTAAGCTCCTGGCTGGAAGCTGTTCCTTCAAGGATTCGCTTCTCCGCAAGATCCATAGCCAGCTCAATCAGCTGGTTTTCCCGTGCTTCCGGCGTCAGAGCCGGTCTAATCGTCCTTTTCGAGCCAGATTCATTGGTAGTCTTTGCTCTTCTCAACTGTTTCCGACTCCTTTCTTGTCAGATTCTCCGGCTTTTTGTAGTGGTATGTAGGGGTGTAGATAACCCCAGAAAGGAGAAATAAAGGAGGTTTTGACTCTAAGACAGTCATAGAAACCTACATACCACTACAAAAAGCCGGAGGAAATATAAAAGGGTCCACAAGCCGGTTTAAAGCTGTTTTCCCAAATTCTTCCCCCGGAGAAATATCAAGGAGGGCCGCGATGTAGGGAGGGGGTGTTAAAAACACGACCCCCTCCCTATGGTTAAACAATGTCTATAGTGCGGTTAAGCTGTTTGATTTACTACATTTTCTCTCTTCACATCAACAAAATCTGTTTTCTCGCCATCAAAACGAAGTTTACAATAAACATTCATAAAGTCAGCAGAAATGATTTCATCAATTGCTTGCTCAATAGCAGCATTTTCTTCTTTCTCATCAAAAGAATCAGAATCAGCTGCAACACGAGCAAGATATGCACACGAATTGTACCCTTTTTCCGTGTCCCACAAGAACCACTTGGAGAAGTCCTGGAACGGATTGTATGGGTTATCGTAAGTAGTCAACATGTACTGAACCATAAGACTTCACCTCCTTAAGCGTTCAAGTATTTACTCACAGTAGAAGCAGAAATGCCGAGGCTTTCGGCAATCTGTGCGTTTGTATAACCAGAAGCAGCACGAGCTTTAATCAATGCAATCTTGCCATTGCTAAGTTCGTTGTTCGCTCTAGGCGTTGCGCGTTGCCGCAAGTTATCGATGTCAGCGCTATCCAAAATCTGGGACAGCACATTGTCCGAAATAGCACCTGCCTGAATGGCTTCCCATTCCTTATCACTAATGGTAATGGGATGGCGCTTAGCCCCCACCTGTTGGCGGGCGGCAACTATAGCTTGCTGGGATACCTTCTTGAGCATCTTCTTATCATTGGCAAGGTCAGGATCGGCCTCGATCTTCTCCTTGATACGGGCGTTAGCGAGGACCTGTGCCTGACGTTCACGGGGCTTATTCGAGTTGGCAAGGGCCAGGGCAGACTGGAGCCGGGTAACTTCCGGCTCGTAAGCCTTCTTGGCCTCAGGGCTGTACTTCAGGGTGCCGGTGGCTTTCATCTCTTTACGAGCTTCATTTGCCAAAGACTTCAGCTTATTCGCATATTCGGCATAAGCAAGCTCGGCCTTGGTACGGCGGTAGGATACCAGGGTATAGGCATCATCGGTCTCAGCCATCTTGGTAGACTGCTGCGTGCGCATCTTCTGTTTGGTGATGACCTCGCCAGTCTTCTTATTTACACGGCTGGTCTCGTAGTAGAGATCATCCGCTGTCTTGTAGGTTTTCTTACCGGTTTCAGGATCGATCACGCCGCTGCCCTGACGCTTAGGAACAGAGATCTCACTCTTTGCCCTCGTGATCAGAGTAGCACTACCCTCATGATACTGACCATTCTCATCGAAATGCCCCTGATACTTGCGCTTCAATTCGGCAATGCCATTATCAGATTCGCTGCGCTTGTAATCAAGGTCATGCTTTTTGGCATCAATAACCACCATGGAATGCCGAACTGCACGAGCAAGCTCCTCAGTGCTGGCACCTGCAAGAGTCATATCCATGATTAGATTAGATACGACACCCATCTGTTTCTGAGTATTGGCATCAGTCATTCGCTTGGTTTTGGTATCGCCTGCCGGAATCTTATACTCAACCTTAGGATCAAAGCCTTTAAGCCCCTCCAATTCGGGCTGGGATGCGATCTTATAGCCTTTGCCAAACGGAATAACCATAACGGTATCACCATCAAAGTCAGCGCCGGACAAGCGTTCGGCGACTTTAGAGTTAATACCAACTGCATCCTTCGGGTTTGTACCAATGACACGTTTACCCTCAGTGTTCTTAGTATTGACCTTCAAAATAGGGATTTCAAACAGACCGCCATGAGGGTACCGAATCAGTGCAACGGTTTCTCCGTCATTAAAGTTTGGAGCATAGATCTCATTTTCACTAATGGAATTAAGCGGTAAAATCACCTGATACTTCTGCCTCGGCAAGGCCGCTGCCTGTAACGTAACTGCATTTTTGTCGCATCCGTCAGCAAAATCCTCGAGTAATTTGCGCTTAACAGTGGGGTTAGTAAGAGACCTGATTTCATCAAACTCTGCCTGCTTATCCTCAATAGCGATCTTAAGCTGGCGATTGATCAAAGCAATCGGCTGCTTGGCCAGGAACTGGGAAGGAAGCTTATCGGCCCACTCGCCCCAATCGCCCTCTTCGGCACGCTTGTTGATGAGACTCAGATGTTCTTTTCCTTTATCATCAAGATAATAGCTCTGACCGCCCTTTTCCTTGATGAGAGAACCAAACGGATTATCCCGATCAACATTGCCGTCCTTATCGCGCTTGACTTTCTTCAGAACGTCCATCATTGGAACATCCTTGGTTTTATTTGTATTGAACCGAACGTCCACACCATCCGGCAAATCATCCGCGTAAACGGCCATGCCCTTCAGGTAGTGTGTTCCGTCCACAAGGATGCGAACCTGCGCATACTTGGAGTCACCCAAATCCAGATCCTTCACCCCACGCCGAAGCTCAATAACGCCATCCTTCTGGAGGCCACCATCTTCAGCATAGTTGATCATCAAACGCTTAGAGTCCATGCTGGACGGGAACTCAAACGGCTTATGAAAAGTCTCGCCATCGTCGTAGGAGATCGCATAGTCACCCACAGAATGGATCTTCGAAGCATCATAGATCTCGCTGTACTTGGTCCCCGGAGGTGTCAGCACCTTCAGAGTCGTCTTCTGTGCAGGATTGGTAGCCTGCGGAATACGGCGATTATAGATGTTATACCCTTCCAACTCGAGCATATACAAAGCCTGATCGAGCTTCGTTCGTGATACACCGAGTTCCTGCTCAACACCAAGACCCACTTCCAGGAAGCCCTTATCCTGTATCAGTTCGCGCAGCTTATCAGCCGTAGCCGTACTCTGCCGCATACGGGTCTCCGCATTCTCATTCAGCAAAGAACGTACCGAAGAATCATTATCAAAACCCATAATTTCAGCAATTTCATTCAGACTCTTCCCTTCTTTGCGCAAGGTCTTTGCTTGGTCCACCATCTGCATACGCTTTTGGCTTTTGGCATAGGAGAGCTGAACACGGAGTTTGGTGGTCGTAGTGCCCATCTTCTCAGCGATCTCTTTCTCTGTAAGCCCTTGACCAGCATACTCACGATACCGGCTCAAAAACGTATCGGTTCTCTGATTCGGGTTCTCGCCGGACCCCCAGGGGTATCGGCCAGAGCCACGGCCAGGAGCGCCATCCATGACACTGACACCATAGTGGATCATTACATCTTCGATCGGTGGTTTATCCTGGTACATAGCTCAACTCTCCATTTCTTTGACTTGTTCAATGACTTTATCGGCCTCGATGATCTTCTTGGTGATTGCCAGAATATCATTGGGGTCTGGCTTCTCCACGAGAATATCATCGCTCTGATAGATGCGAAGCTCCGTGTCAATATCCGACGGCTTGATACCGTACTCAAGACAGAACAACGCTGCATAGATCATCAGCTGTTCAATATGTGCCGGAACCTTGCCGGTCTTCAAATCATGGATACGCAGCAAATCACCGCGCAGGTCAATTGCATCGGCAGTGCCAAAGCAGTTCGGAGAGTAATATAAAACCTGCTCAGGTCTAAGCTTAAAACCGATCGCGTCATTGACATACATATTCAACGTTTTGTGAGACTTCGGAAGCCGCTGACCGAGATCGATGGATTCCGCTGCATACTCGTGCAGTCTGGTCCCCATCGCCACGGCAAGAAAGTTGCGGTAGGCTTCCGCAATCTTGTTGGGGTCGTAGTTCAGCCAGTGATACTTACTGGCACCCAGAAAGGCATGCTGCCCTCTAAGTTTCGAATGATCGTTGAAGTTCATTCAGAACATCCTCCTTGTTCTCAGGATAAACAAAACGAGCGAACGACATCTCTGCCATTCGCTCAACGTAGTAATCCTGATTTGGCTGGTGGTTCGCATTTTCCGCCTTTTTGCATTCAAGAGCTGCCCAGTGGTCTTTGTACAAAACCATCAAATCCGGGATGCCCTGAATATAATTGGCATCATTTTTCAGCACCATACAGCCAGGGAAGCGTTTCTTCAGATCATCAATGAGACCCTTCTGAAATTTGCTTTCTTTTGCCATAAGGCCTTCTCCTTTGCAAAACAAAAGACAATATGCCTTGAAAACTGCCAAAAACAGTTAAAAACGGGACATATTATCTCTCTCATAATACACCATGTTTTTTTCGCGAACCCAAGGCCGAAATCAGGGCAAAACAAAAGGCCCATGCATTTTAGCACAGGCCGTAGGGGAAAATATCAATATTCAGCAGTAATCATCAATCGTAAGTGGATGACTCCGTCGGATAGCTGCCAAACAGTTCTGCATCCTCGGCAGTAATACTGTAACCGCACTCAGGGCATTCAAACCATTCTCCGCCATCACGCTTCTCACACTGCACATGGCAATGCGGGCACCACTGTTCGCCGGTCGGCAGGAAGTTAGCCATGTGGACTTTGCTTACTTCCACTTTACCATCCGGCCCATCGAAGACATGGATCTCATTACCATGTTCTGTGTAGACATCTACTTCCGTAACTTCTGATTTCCGTTTCTTATTGAACAATCCCATTGCTTAACCTCCTTGTGTAGTTTCCTCGGACATTTTCAGTATAGTCAAAATATCAGTCCACCGCAACAAGGAAATTGTAAACTTTTTTACTTCACATAACGCAGATCCTCCACACTGCAGTTCATAGCCTTTGCCATTTTATCGATCTGGTAAAAACTCGGAAAATGCTTGCCGTAAAGATAATCCGAGATACGAGCCTGCTGGATGCCAGTTTTTTCACTCAGTTCTTCTTGCGTCAATCCACTATGTTCAAGAGCTCGGCGAAGCAGCACTCCAAATATCCGTTTAAAGCTTCCCTTGTCCAAATCCTGATCACTTTTCGGGATCGGGATCAGAACATTGTTTGTCAGGTTATAAAAATAATCATACTTGGATTTGGTTTCAAGTAACAGCATCAAGTGAACATATTCTCTGGCGTGTACAACTTCACCTAACAAACCAGGAAAATATAAATACACCTGGTGCATATACTCGTCCATCAAATTAGATTCTCGGCTCACTGGTCTATCTCCTTTCAAAACTTTTGTAGCACATGTAGCACAAATTTTTGAAAAAATTTTGGATTTTTAATTATATATTACTATTTATGCTATATTTAGCATAATTTCATATATATAAATAAAATAGGGTAATTTTTGCAATTTTTTTGTGCTACATTCGATTTTTGTGCTACAAAATGCTTGTTTTTATGCTAAATATGGCATAATTTGAGGCTTTTTCATGAGTTTCCTATGAAACGGCCTCCTTTTGCAGCCTCAAAAATTTTGTGCTACATTTTGCCCTATTTTTGTAGCACATTTTTATTTTTTGTGCTACACTCCATTTTTGTGCTACAAAAGGCCTCATTTTGTGCTACATTTTTCAGTCCGGATGCTTCATTTTTTCGACTTTGTACGCCAATTCTATCGTGTCTCGAATGACCTCAGAAGTCGATTTTTTGCTCCAAAATGCCACTGTTTTCAGTTTCCGAAGGTCATCTTTTCCGATTCTCAGCGAGAGATGTACGTCCTTCGTGACCTTATTCTGCCTGATTTCCACCTTCTTTCACCTCCTCAAACGGCGCTTCTTCCCCGGTCCAACCACAATCTTTACAGTAGAAAACCTCTTCGCGCTTGCCTGGCTCACCACCTACAATTGTGCAATGACCTAATTTGTATTCGTCTTTGAACTTCCAATCCAAATCAACATTAAGAATCCGCTTGCATTTCGGGCAGCGGAAGTAATCCTTTTGATTGGGATTTGCGTTCATATAGAGCTCAATATAGCGTTCTCTCTTTTGCTTATACATGAACATAATCCCATGAATATCAGTGGTGACCCTTGGCGCGCCCTTAAAGTAATGATCTGCCACTGCCTCTTTGCACGACGCATACTTCAAGTCATCAAGGCACTCAAGAACCATATCAAGATCCTTCTTATCAAACTTTAAATCAATCATACTCAGCCCTCCTTAGGCATAGTTTTCTCCGTCGTTTACCCAGCCGCAAAACGCACATTTACAGCACAAATACCATCCATGCTTTGCATCACCCTTGATTTTGGCTACGACTTTCTGTCCACATACAGGACATCTACAGTCCGCCTCATCGACAATCTTCTTAACTTCCTCATCCACAGGCATAAATATCATTCTCCTTTCACAGTATATAAGAGAATTCCGGCATCATTAGAGCTCGTCGATATACTTTGTATTGCCCAATTAACAATCAGTCGATTGAGGTCCGTGAAAGGAATTTTATCATTTCCATCCGTCTTAATCCAATTAGTGTACACCTCAAATCTAAGTTGCTTTCCATCTTCATCAAATATCGGCTTCGCAAGTTTAACCCAATTTACTCCCGGAAGACCCATCTCCATAAATTCACGTACAGTCATTACTTTTCCTCCTTCCAAAAGCCTTTGAGCCTCTGATGATACTCTTTGGCACAATCCAGGCACCGCAGATTTTCGCAAGCCACGATTTCTTTAATTTCCCCACTGATTGGCATTACACTTTTTCCCTTCTTTTATAGTCCGGGCACTTGATTTCACAAACCATATGAGCGCCGCGCAATATATCTGCAAGATCGCGGCCTATATTATATCCTTTCTGAAGATCAACAATCTTTTTCCTGTAAGCAACTATGTACTCATCCTCATCATTATTGTATTTGCATACTCCGGCATGAATGCATTCAATGCAGCCATTGGTAGTATAAATATAGTTATAAATGCCACTATTCTGAATATCAATTGCTGCCATTCTCTTCGTCTCCTAACATTTTTGGCAAATTTTTGTTTACGAGTTTAGTGAACTCGTCGTAGTTCTTCCTTGTCCATATGATTGTGCACGGATCATATGCTACCAATTGTCCGTTGCTCAGATCCTTCACCTGCTCATCATCCAACAATATCAGAGCCATTGCCGTCACCGTTCTCCTTCCAAAAGCCTTTGAGCCTCTGATGATACTCTTTGGCACAATCCGGGCACAGGGTTCTCCCCTCCCAGATCCCCCAGCCTTCGAGTTTTTCAAATTTACCAAAAGGATCAATCCACCCCGACCGATCAATTCCACCGATATATCCGGCAAATCCAGTATTCCCACATCGGTCACAAATATAAAGTTTTCCGATTTTAGTCATTCGAGTCCCCTTTCATAAGATCGCGGCATTCTTCTGATGAAATAGGATAGACGTTTCCGCAATCCACCAATTTCTCGACGGTCTCGCTGTCAATGTCAGTCTCCTCCCCAGTAATGATCTCGCTCATCGGCAGCCCTTTAATCCACTCGCAAAACGTCCGCCATTCATCAAGTTTATGCCCTTTTCGCTGATGGTAAATATTGGCAAGTACCTCATAATTGACAAGCAACGTCCGCTTCTGGTTATAGGAGCTCGGCAACAGCTGGATCATCTGCCACCAGTCTTCTTTATAGTCGGTATGCAAATATCCATACCGATGGCAATTAAGCTCAGCGAGAATAGCTTTAAATGTAGGCAGTGTCCCAGGATAGAGGTGTTCAATAGAGAAATCCTCCAGCTCAAATTCCTTATCTGCAATCTTGTGCATGGTGGAGCAGGAGTTTCCAACAGTACCAACCTTGTAGGTATCCATCTCCTTCCACCAGTACAGCGGCCCCGTAACGTCCATCGTCACCGTAATAAACCGACGATACTTCGCATGACTCGGCCCAGCCTTAGCGAGCTTCTTCATAAGTGCAAGGTCCGCATCTCCAACATGATAAACTCCGGATTGGATTTTCCAGCTATCTTTGCAAACAGTATGCCTTGTCCGATTTTCTGCATTTGCCTCAAAACATGATAAATACTCGCTATCACTCTTATCCCAGCTGTTAAACGAGTTCCGAGCCCCACGAATGGCCGCCTCCCAGCCATGAATATCAGTCTTTTCAATTTTAATCATAATACCTTTTCTACTCCTTTCACTAACTCAGTTCCACGACCATTAGGTCTAGGTTTCCAGATATATTTGGCATTGTTAAGATACAAAATATCACAAGCATCATCTGTATCATTAGCAGGCCTGATAAGGCTGCCATCAATCTTGTAAATTGAAATGGTCGGCATACATCCATATTGTGAATTCTTATTGAGGTCTTCGATAATCTGCTTAAAACGAGGGAATTCTTCATCTGAAATAATCGCCAAGCCATGAGTTTCGTCATCGCAACCCATATTTACAATATAGTACAAATTATCCATTGTCATCCTCCCCGCCATAAATATCAGTCTTTTCAATTTTCAGCATCGTCGTTCTCCTTATCGTAATCTTCAAAATCATAATGGTGAGGGTCGCAAGGAAGCTCTCCAATCTTCACCATAAGATCCATGAGAAATGCAATGCCGATAAATACAATTATCCAGCCAACAGTCATTCTGTTTTCTCCTTTCTCTTTCTCTCATGCTCGTTCATACAGTGAAGCTCATGATTTTCCTCATCAACAAACTTCACTTCCCAAGGATAAATGCAGGCAACCCGATCTTCAAACTCGATGATTGCTATGGTTTCTGAGGTGTAACCGACTTTTTTAAGATATCCCAATGGTCTCAATGTCCAGCAATGGAAATATCCATATTCGCCATTTACTTCGCAAAGCCGTCTCTCAGGCTTGACTACAATATCAGTTGTTGCCATTGCTTTTCTCCATATCTTCGTTAGAAGATTCTTCATCATTTGCGCAAGCAGAATCGACTTCTGTGAGTTTCTCTCCGGTGTAAAGCCAGGGACATAGCTCTCTCATAAACTTGTCATAGTCTTGACTGATCTTTGCTAGTTCTTCTTTTAGCTTTTCTTCAACAATTCTCTGGTGCTGCTCAATGTTGGATTTTTCTTTGATAACACGTTTAATTTTGCTGTTTGTTCCAAACATTTTCTTCGTGTAAGCAGCACAGAAAGCGGCTTCCGGATCGAAGTTTGTTTCATCTTTGCTCATGGATACGATGGTTTTTGTCCCATCACTCCACAGCACAATCGTCTTAGGGCCGCTAAAGATAATCTTCTTAACATCGACATTTTTCATTTCATCAGTACCTTCAATGAGTTTGTTGAGCAGTTCTTTAGTATACTCTACTGTATCCTCTGCTTGTTCATCTTGAAGCTTCTTTAAACCTTGATACAATGTTTTGCAACTCCGAAGCCCCATTACAATTTCAGTTTTTTCAGGAAATCTGTGCGTAAGGCTTCTAGCGTCTACCCAAATATCAAAGCCTTTTACATCTCGGCCAACGTCAAACACAGTTGGATCAAGTCTGACATCATAGTAACAAACATCATTTGGACCTGTATGTGATATGCCAATGATAGTTCCAGTGCGTCCACAATGAATATTACGAACATTATTGATCTTTACTAGATCGCCGGGTTCGAACACTTCATACACATTACCAAATTCCATCACTTATCCTCCTTAAAGTTCACAGGTTTGTGGCTGTCCATGTTATACGGTTCCGCCAGGCATTCGTTGCACGGGTTTTTGTACGGCTCCAATTCGTAATACTTGCACTTCTTGCAGTAAATATCATAAAAGACTTCCTTAGTACGAGTTTCCATATTAAAGTTCCTCCATTTCGTAGCCATTTCCGAGCTTTTTCAGCAATTCATTGGCCTCTTTCTCACGAAATTCTCGAGCGATCATTTTATACTCTGTATAATCAACAAGTAATGCACGTCCATAGCTTGGTCTAACATTCAGTACATAAGAGACTTCCTTGCTCCCGCTAACTCGTTTGATTACATACCTCTTCGGCTCAGGTTTGTACTCCTCACTGTTCATAACAACAAGTTCTCCATTGGTCACTTCCTCTGGAACATTCACAACTTTGACATAAGACGGAAGCAAAATCACACCCTGCTTCTTTTGCTCGAGGATTGTATCGTAGAGTTCATTCATTTCATAGTTCTTGAGCACCACATCACACTGCAAAATCAGCACATTGCTCTCACTCATACGGCATTTTCCTCCTTTACTGCAGCCAAAAGCAGCCCATCACAAATATCATTGTTTTCGTCTCGGCAAACAACCACCGGTCGGACTCCGTCACCATCACAGGCGGCATTGAATCCAAAGTGCTCATTCATGCAGCGTGCTCTCCAATACTGCTGCATCTTTCGTGCAATTCGCTCATTGTCTTTCGCACGAATTGCTTCGGCTTCCCAGTGCCGCGCCTGGCTTTCCCAGGTAGCAGCTTCCTGGCGAGCAGCTTCAATTTCCTTCTCATCATCTTTCATGGTGGTAAAATATAACGCAGTAGCGCTAAAAATAGTCCCAATAATGATACCGCCAACAAATGCAAAAACACCCATTTTACTTAACCTCCATTTTTCCGTATGGGTACGAATCACTAAGTACCCAGCAATCTTCATTTCTAATTTTGTGGATCTCCTGATTTGTGCACGTGCAAAACCATCCGTATTCATAATATCGTTTAGAATTATTCCAGGTCTTGCGTCTTTTCAGAAACAGGCAATCCATACACCGTCTTTCCTGATGATCATGAGCCTTGTATCCCATCACGTAGCCTCACTCGATATAGTCATCGTAAATACTAAGAAATGGGAGAGACCCTTTATAGTTGTGGTCCTGGCCATACACGATAATCGGAAATCCAGTTTCATCGATAATTTTCATGAGATCTTCAATGTTTTTAATCTTGATCCCATAACCGCCGCCATCAAGTTTAATAGCTCCTTCACACGGCTTTACATCATCGGCTCCCAAAGAAGCCCTGTCAATTAAGAATTTCATCTGAATTTCTCCTTTCAGAAATCACCATAGTGACGTTTGAAATCTCGATTTGCATTAAAATCCCGCTTCTCTTCATAGGCCTTGGCAATCCGCAGGTCAATGAAGGATTTAGAAGTGAGATGGTAGTAATATAGATCCTTATAAGGTGTGTTCAGTCGGTCAATGCGCCCTTCTGATTGTTTTGAGATTTTGTATGAGTAGTTTCGGGAGTAAAACAGAATCGTGTCAGTTGTGATGCAGTTCCATCCTTCTGCCCCCGCAGTATATTGTACAAGGTACACCCAGGAATCGGTTTGCGGTATAGGTTCATGCCTATGCCCATTCCATTCTGCCACGGCAACACTTTCACCAAAATTCATCCCTTTCAAAATATCAAGCTCATAATCAAAGTTATAGAAGATGATCAATCTCGGATGATCCTCAAACACTTCCAAAACTAGCGCCTGCCTGGAGATATCAGAGTTCGCAATCTTCCTGGCACAGTAATAAAGCTCTGAAGCATTCTCAATCGGTTCGTTCTTCCACGGATTCCAACGGGTTCTGAAAAGCTGCTTCGTCCCTTCTCGGTCAAACTCTGCCATCAGATACTCGTGATGCTGCACGGTATCTCGCTTGAAATCCATCGGCACCAAAATATCATTGCGCAGTCTGCATAGGTGCCCTGTATCCACGAACCGTTCGATTTTTGGAAACGACTTGCAATACTGTGAATAAACAGCATGCCTACGTAAAAATTCTGTCTTGTTTTTGTAGAACCCATTTGCCACAAAGACCGGAATATAATCGCTCCAGGTATCTCCGGGGGTAGCCGACAGCAAAATCCACTCATTCTTACGAGTAATTTTGTAAAACGCCTTCACCCAGCTGCCAGACCCTACTACACGCTGTTCGTCAAATATGAAGAACGCACCGTACACGCCAACATACTTTTTGATGTTGTTCCACGAGTCCACCACAACGTTGTGCCTGTAAATATCACAATCCTTATGCGTAGACATAAGAAATGGCCCAAGCTCTTTCTCCCATTCGAGAGTATCGCGCTTTCGGGCCGTTGTGATAATATAAAGATCCTTCGGCGGGTCATCCATAGGTACATAATCCCCGCCTTTTAAGCTTTCAATATCACCTCCGTTTCGTAGATAGTAGTATCCAAGAGAAGTAATCGACTTCCCACTTCCAACATCTCCGCAAAGAATGCAGCCCCGCTTCATCTTTTTAATAGCTTCAAGCTGGAAGTCATAAAGTTTCATCATGTTATCACCTTAATAGGATATCAACCAAATAGCCAAGAGAATAATCCCAGTTAAAGCTACTGTGCTACCCAGAACCAGCACCCCAGTCCATCCGTATGTCAATACCACGGCTACAGAAAATGCAATAAACGGTGTTAGCAGCAGAATCCAGCCTAAAATATGAAAGAATGTTCTCATACAATCACCTCAGTAAAACTGTAATAAAATAGTACGGAAACACAATGATTCCAACAAAGGCAGCAAACAAAAGCCATGCCAACAGAATAATACACAGTGTCGCGGCCAAAGATTCAAGCATACTATCTGTTTCTCCATAAATCTCCACGAATATTGCTGGGATCAAGAGTCCGCTGGCTATAAGCCCAATTATAAAAAGCACCATAATTATCGAAGTCATAATTTTTCTTTACCTTTCAAATATAAAAACATTATAACCGCACCATCGAGCATGTGGCCGAGGTAATCCCAATGCCCAGTAACTCCCGCTGCAAATATAAGCACCATAACGCCCAGAAGGTACAGATAATCTCGTAAACTCATGATGCACCTCTTAACAAGAATGCCCCGAGAAACATCATCCCCACCATAGCTAGGTCAAAGAGAGTTCCTCGCCAGTCAGCAATAAACGATAGAATCAAAATGCCAACAAGTGGCAGAAGCAGCAAGATCAATCCCAAAATCTGTAAAAACGTCATTTGCTCGTCAAATCCTCCACAATAGCCACCACAAACATGAGCAGCAAAATCCCACAAACGATTCCGGCCAGGCCCAAAACCATCTTGATAATCAGGGCAATCCCTAAGCTGATTATTGCCTGGATTCCAGAGATGATCATAAGCCCTGCCCCGATCAATGCCATAAGTCCGATCAAAAATAAAACCATCATAATTAGTTCCTCCAAAATATCAATATTCGCTTGGCAGCAAAATCGTAGTAGCACTTCGATCTGCTTCCGTAATGATCCAAATCGTGTCATCGGGATGGTCCATGCGCTTATAGACACTCATCAGCCGCAGCCCATCCACAAGTGCTTCCCCGTTGGCGGCCTTATCCTCATCACACATGTTGCCCCAGTCACCGTTGATATGCCGGTTTAAAGAGACAATCATAAATCGCATAAACCCTGCATCCTCGAGCTTTGCATTCACACCAGGAGTAGAATGAACATTACCAGGTTCAAACTTTCTCATTTGTGTCTCCTTTCAAATAGCCAAACATTCGCCTGTAAGTCCAGATTTCAGAATAATACATCGGTGTAAACCAATAATTGGAAAGATCATCGCCGCTTCTAATCGGGTCAGAAAGGCTATCTCCGATTTTTATGAACCCCGCAAGCCCCAAAAGGGACAGCTGGATATAGCACATGAGCCCTACATTTTGGTCGATATCCTGCGCCACAGCTAAAACATAATTTTGGAAGTTGAGGCCCCGCTTTTCATAAATCTTTCGCAACTCATTGGCAGCAGCAATCAACGTGGCCCCTGCCCCGCACGCTGGATCATTGATAGTTATAGGCCCAGTTTTGGGTATTGAATCTACGTCGCAAGTGATTTTAGCCATAAAGTTGCAAACATGGTACGGCGTGAAGAATTGCCCGTTATGTTCGTTACTCAAATCTAAATTCATGAAAAGTTCGCCGAGGAAATCTTGCTCCTGGTTTTTATCGAGCGCCTCAATAACATAAGCAGCCAGACGAGGGAAAATATCCATTTCGCTCTTTTTGTACTTTTTGACGATAGAAAGATACATTTTTTCTCTCTCGTCCCAATGAATATCCGACTTATCCACTGCATTTGATATCGAACATGCGAACATCGTAATAAAGTCATCCCAAACCGTCCATTTGCTGCGAGTGCGGGCCAGTTCCATGAAATCTTTGATGAACAACTGTGAATAGTCTTTCGTCGCTTCCTTTTTAATAGGTTGCTTCTTTTTCGGAGATTCTTTACTCTGTTTTATGGGCTCATTTCTTTTCTCCGGAGGTGTCCAAGTGCAAGCTGCTGTCAGAACGTCCTTCAGAGTGAATTTCTTCATTTGTGTCTCCTTTCTCCCAAATAATTTTATTCATAGTGCCAAGTCGAATAGAAATATCAGTGATAGGGATACCTTTCCCGTTCGCGATATATAGAACTGTATCCCATTCTTCGCCAGAAAATTCTTCAGCCACAGTGTAAGCGACAATCGGTCGATCCTGGTAAATAAAGAATTTCCAAAGTTCCTGCTCAGGCTCCATCAGCCGAATAATGTTACGCTCATTAACCCAAACAGAATTTTCGGTGTGGGTAATGTCAACTTTATAGAAAAGATCGTTGTTACTGGTAAACTGAATATCAGAGATCCGCCCAGGTCTCATACGAAACGGAGAGACAGGATCTGTAATAGCAACCCGGTCGCCTTTCATAAATGCAGCCATCATTTTCTCCTTTCATTGGGGCCGTACCGTAATACGCCGTTTAACCCTCTCAAATCGGGCACCCCAAAATATCAATCAGAACGGGCAACCATCGGGATTATCGATCTCGGTTTCAACATAGTTCGCATACTTATCTGCAAACGGATCGTCCTCGATCTTTGCATACATCGAATCCAGATACGCCGAGATGCCCCTCTTACCATTGACCTCCCACATATACGGGCTGATGACAACGCCACACTCTTCGATCTTAGCAAAGTCCAGGCTGGAGATCGTGTTTTCGTTGAGGAAGACCTGCTTATGATTCGAAAGCAGACGAACCTTCGGAGCACGAACTTTGAAGCTGACCTTCACCTTAATGTAATGAGTGGGCTCCTCATCCGGGTCCTTGGATACCAGCGGACGCACATTCCAGCCAGCATCGGCCAAATCTTCAGCGGCATTGGGGTCGTCGATAATCACAGCAAAATTGCGGTCACCCTCACGATTGTAGTTGTCGCCCTTGCCCGAGAAATTCTTGAAAATCAGACGTGCATTGTCGATTACCAGTTTATTCATACGTTCAGCCATTACAGTTTTCTCCTTTTCAAATATCATTGTCGCAGTCACCGGCAGGCTCTTTTACCGAGGGCCATTCCTCCGGCACAATTCTGCGACGAAACTCGTTTTTGTTGATAGGGCTCGACCCCAGGTTGTTTTTAAAGATCTTCGCCAGGGCATTCCATTTGTCGTTTTGCTCGCCAAGAATCGTCACGAGCTGCCAGTTCGACTTGATTTTTCTCAGGTCGATCAGCTCGTTCGTCTCCTTGATAAACTCCTTACGGATCAGCGCCCCAACTTCCTTGTCAGTAAAGCCGTAATACTCACGATGCTTGTAGGTGTCGAGGTACTTCTTAAAATAGTCTTTTGCTTTCAGAAAATATCACTCCTTTAGTTAGGCGTCCGCCTGGTTTGAACAAAGCTCTTTGCAAGCTCTTGGATCAAAGAATGCGTAAGTGCTTTTTCAAGGTCATTAGCCGGATTATCCGCCCATGCAAATTTAATATGAAGAAGCTCATGAACTAACACTACTTCATAGTCAAAAGGCGCAAGTGTATCCGTGGCTCCAATATCCAGCTCGTCCATAATTTGTATTATGGCCGATTGAATTTCACGATTATAGGTACATGTCCCATAAGTATCTTCGAGTACCATGTTGGATTTCCGTACTGCCCAATCAAAAACAATATTCCAATTTTCAATCCCAAGAATACGGAGCCAATAGTTAAAAAGATCTTCTGCTTTTTCTTTAGTCAAAATACCACTCCATTCAAAAGCAAAAGGCTAAGACCCCATGTTCCCACAGGGCCGTAGCCTTTGAAGTTAATCCTTAATATCGGTTGCTGCACGGAATAATGCTAAGCGAATCAATTGCCTAAAACCACCAGAATAATTATTCTCAACATCATATTTGGTAGCATTAAAACATGCCAATGTCGAATCGCGCAAAGCGTAAACGATATCAGTAGCCCCGGCTACATATGATATAAAGCCAACAACCATAATGGTTTCACCAATCAGAACTGCTTTTCCAAGTTTATTCATTTCACAAACCTCCAGTTAAATTATTGGATTTCTCCATATGAGGGCCTGTAAAATTCGCGTCAGAACGGAACATCGTCATAAATAGGCGCTCCATGCTCATCATAGCTGCACCCAATGTACGGCTCATCCGAGACAAACCACTCGAAGTCTCCAAACTCGGAAATATCATGCACCGCCGTATCGCACATTTTCTGATAATACGATTTATCGATGCAATTCTCTTTCTCGAGTTTCTTAACCATCTCCGCTTCCATCCAGCGATAGCCTTTAGAGCCTGTAGCAGCTGAGTATTTCTTCCCGCCGGTCTTCTTATCGTCAGACTCACGTACCAGAATACCGCCACCACAGCCGGGTTTCACAGGGCAGAACAACCCAACCTTACCCACGAATTTGTAGTCGTGCTGATCCTCCGGCATTCCTTCGTTCATATCCAAATATAAAGCCGAAGTCACCTGCTTGGTCTCGCACATGTCCTCAAACTTGATAGGCTCTTTGCTGAATAAGCTCTTGAATACATACGGAATCTGGAACTGTGTACCAGTAGCCGTCCATTCATTGGCATGTTTTCCGCCCTTGTTGATGATACCCTGCTCATTGTATTTAGCAATGTACACAGCATCATTCACCAGGCAGATACGGTCGTAAGTGGCCTCATGCTCAAAGATGTACCCATATTCCCGGCCATACTTGTCGATGAAGTCAAGAATATCATCCGTGACATCGGGCACTTTGATGGAATCAGTCTTGATGTGCGCTACGATGAAACCCTTCTTCTGGACTTCTCGTTTGAGTGTTTCCATGAACAAAGCTCCGCGCTTCGCAACAATATTGTCGTTATTACGCGGATCTCTGAAGGCGTTACTGAATTTGGCCGAGGTCAGCCCATACACCGAGTTGATTGCAATTTTCAGCGCAAACGCCAGATCGTCCCAATCATACTCAGCCTTGCCAGCAGCAATCGCTTCAGCAAACGGCACCAATTTGCCGTCCAGAATCCCCCTGAGAGCCTCTACATCGTGATGTTTGATGTCCACACGAGCAGTCTTCAGGTCAGCGAAATTCTTCGTATAAGGGCCAAAATGCCGCTCTGCAATGAGGCTGGAAGGGTGCATCGAAGCAATATCATCCAACCCCACCTTGCCATACATGCCAGGCTCCGAATAGACGTAACCACCTTCACCGACTTCTTCGATAAGAATGACGCGATTCGATGGATCACTCGGCTGGTTTTTGTCAAGTTCTTTCTGCCGATCCAAAAGCTCGTACAAATACTCCGGATTGGTCCGACATCTGTCAGCATCCAAAATATCAGTGCACCAGTACGATTTTGCCCCAGTCCAGACATAGTTCGGGAAGAATGGCATGATGCTCCAACCAACAGGCAGCTCCTCGCCAGGCACATAGTTTCGATACTGCGGCTCGCCCTTTTCATTCCAGACACGGAAATCATAATCATCGCCGAGTTTCTCACGCAGCTCTTCATATTTGGCATAAGGCACCGGTTTCCACAGCTCGCGATAATTGAACTGCCACTGCGGATTTTTCTCTCCACCAAATATAATTCTGGTGGTGTGCTGGTTGGTCGTATCATTGACTGTCAGGCCCGACAAACTCGCCAGGATCTGCCGTGCCACCCAGTCGGCCTTACGGGCATTAAAGACAGCCTCTGTTGCAATAACATCATTATCACAATATTCAGCCACCTTGCCCCAAAGTTCTTCCGGTACCGGCTTATCCCAAGGCAGGCCCAATTCCTGGTGATGGATGCCAAGCTCAATCTCAAATTTTTTGAGACTCTGCTTTTTGTTCGAGAAGTCGTAAATATCAGTGTAGGAGATATTGTACGCCTCCCCAAAGAAGGCATTCTTATCACCGGCAATGATACGCTGCGAGAGATCGTACAGTTGCTCGTTAGAATATCCAAGCATTCGGGCATAGATCATGTGATTATCGTACTTGCGGCAGTTAAAGCCAATCAGACGATACTTCATCAAATTTTCCATGTCCTGTGCAGTAGGGTTCACCATGCGGCCAACGGTCTTTCCCTCGCCTGCAACCTTCCAGTTGACTAAGAAGAGATTCGGGAATACCTCGCAGTCATAGAATGCGATAGGTGCCTCATCATTGATGACCGGAGCAGAAGCCTCATCGCTGCAGAAGTGCAGTTTGGGCACCAGGTTCATGCAATACTCTGACTGGTGCGTCGAGTTCATGGCAAACACCAAAATATCATTGTACATGTCCCGCACATCATACTTAACACCTGCATTGTAGGCATCGTCCAGCGTTTTCTTGATGAAATCCATCGAGCAGCGCGTATTGTCGTGATACTCTTTATTTAAATTCCTACGAATGATCGTTCGAATGGCTTTCTCATTTTTCACAGCTTCAAAATTAACCACTTTGCTTTCTCCTTTCAAGGGTAGTCCCGAGCTGATCGTCGCAATCGGGCGGTCATTGCAAAGGGTCAATTTTCTTCTCAGGCTGCTTTTGCCGGTAAAAACCTTCACTTCGATGTCTTCCTCATAAATTCTCATGAGTTTTGTAACATCGCCGGAATATAAATAGTGCAGATGAATGCCTTTTCCGGACTTGGAAAGTTCTGCGTACGTCTTGGGCCACTTTGCAGCAGCCTCCAGATTGCGCTCAAACGACTTAAATCCGTCTCCTCCTTTCAAGTCAAAATCAATTACGATATGGTTCTCCGGCACCTTGACATAGTGGACCTTGTGGGTATCAAGGTCTTTGAGCTTCGTTTTAACTCCGTCCCACTTCCACTTAGGGGTCTCATTCTCTTTGGCATACTGGGCTGGACAATCAGCACAAATATCATCAAAGGCTGAGTGCTGCTCTTTAAACTCAATGGCAGGATGCGGTTCCTCTTTGGGTTCTTCAACCGGCTTTTTCTCACCGCTGCCATCAAATTTATTGAGATCAAACCCTTCGTACCATCCACGAATCGTATTCCCATCTGGATCTACATGCTTTTCCTCGAAGACAGTAAAGTAGGCCTTCAGTTCCTCTTTAAAGAGTCGCTTGTTGTAGGGGTAGGTCACTTTAGCATCGTCGCAGTAATTTTTGTACATCTCATAGGCAATTTTCAGAGTCGTGGAGTTTTCTTTCGAGAAGATCAAGTACGAATCCGATACGAAGTTATAGAAGTCATTGGAAGCCCCCATCATATTCGTCGGCACATAGTCATCGTAATAATCAGGGTCCTCTTCGTAGACTTCCTTGCAGTGCCAAGCGATTCCTCCAAGCTCAAACGGGATCTGCTTCATGGCATGGCGGTATTCTTTACCGGAAAGTTTATCGCCAGTGGGCTCTACATCAATAAGTCGGCGCAGGATACCGGACCTTGCATCCGAGATCTTTACCGGCTTATTCGTACCCATAAAGAGGAATGCTTTAAACCGATTGGCATAGGCAGATCGGAACTTTTCGTTTACGGTCATCAACTCGTGAGAGACAAGGCTGTTCAGGCGAGTGTTATCCTCGATCCGAGACAAATCACCATCGTGCTGAATAGCAACCAGAGGATTCGTCTTAAAGGACTCAAGCGCGAACGAGTTGGACGGATTGCCAAGCGCCTTGGCATCGAAGACCGAGTAATATCCATCAAAAAGCTGCTGGATAATGTTGAGCACAGTCGATTTACCGCTGCCCGGTGGACCATACAGAACCATAAACTTCTGCAAATCCTTCGAGTCACCGGTAATGATCGATCCAATTGCCCACTCGATTTTGTGCCGCTCCGCCGGAGAATATAATACGCTCATGAGCTTATCCCACCCAGGCGTATTCCCTTCTTCCAGCGGATAGTTCAGACGCTTTGAGGCATAATCCGTCTTTTTCAGTTCCTGATTGGAAAATATCAATTTTTCGTCCAGCATGTGGAAGTTGTCTCGGCATTGCCGCTGGCAGAATTTGTGCCATTGGTCGATCATGCCGGATTCTGCGTCCCACATGTACAGCGTTTTTACGACATTTCCTTTATCCCGAATTTCCTGGCTCACCCTGCTTAGTTCCTGATCTACAAGGTACGTCAGGTCCATCTCATCCGTACTCCACAGCCCTCGATCTTCGAGCCAAATCGCGTAAAAGTCTCCGCCCCGAATCATCAAATCTTCAGAACGGCGCTTGAGAACAAACTTTGGGTATATTTCGGTATACCCCTTTTTGTTCACTCGGCCGATTTCGAGAAAGTCAACCATTACATTTCTTCGTCCTTATTCTCAGTATTGATTACATTGTTGTAGACCGTATTCCGGGTATCTTTGACAAGTCCCTCAAGAATATCAATCCGCTGGCGCTGAATGTCCATCTGCCTGAGCATGCCGCCGGTCACCGAAATCACCCCAAACAGGCCGATCCAAAAAGCAAGGTCTGTAAGGTTGTTCATTTTCATTTTGCGGCCGAGTTTACCAACTTTCTTTTCAAGAATATTCAATGCAGCGACTGTCATTTCGGTATTGTTATTGAAGACAGGCAAAAGATCTTCAACCGTATTGATTACAGTGTTGCCGTCGATTTTATACATGGTTATTTCTCCTTTCAAATATCAATCGTTCTCATTGAGATACCAGTTCAGCTGTGTCCAGATCTCCACCCGGCGCATATCCATAGGCGGCTTTCGGACAAAGAAAAGACCGCCATCTCCCTGATAGGAATACTGGCGGTCCAAAAAGTGCTGGATGTGCTCTTCGACATAGAGCTCATCAAAATCGTCATCACTCATACATTCGAGGCCGAGATTCGAGATCATAGCCCAGAACCAAACGCCGGTGCGATTGCCCGCCTCCGGATCGTCCATAATGCTCTCTTCGCATCGCTGAGCCAATGCAATCATCATTTCCAGCACACTGCACGGGTGGTCATCCAAATATCTTGCGATAACATAGTCTCTGACATGTTTCTCATAGCCGAAACGGTATCGCAAATCAATGCCGTCTGCCTCTCGGTTGGAATCCAGCGGGATCGAGTAGCGGAAGTCAATTCGGTTCAGCGTGTTCAGCAGATTACGATACTGACGCCCGCCGTCTTTAAAATCTTTCGCTACAAGACCACACATCCAGTCGAAATAGGCGGCGTCAGTCTCGTTTTTCGTCATAAGTTCAGTTTACCTCCGGACGGTAAGGCAGTTCTCCGGCAACATCCTCGTATTTGCGCAGATCACGAGTAATCTCGTAGTAGCATTTGAGAATATCATTCTGTACATACACGATGTCCGCCTCGTACTCTCCAAAGTGATTCAGGCTGCCGAATCCGATCGTCTCCTCGACATCCCGAATGACCTCATCGTTCTCATCTGCCAGCACGTGGTCGGCATAATATGTCAGAGTGATTCGGTCGTAGTGGTTATTCTCGCCAAATTCCTCCGGCGTAATCACATGGGGATTTCCTTCTTCCTCCTCGTGATTAGCTTTGTACTTGTCCCGTGCCATCTGGCGATAAGTTTTAAGATCTTCAGCCTTCTTCTGAGCCTCGGTCTTCGGCTGCTCTTTCTTGGGTTCCTCGGGTACTTCCTTCGGCTGGGACTCATACTTTTCCTTGTAATAAGCCTTCATCTCGGAAATATCATCCGAGGCCTGCTTTGCAAACTTGTCCTTGGCATACACCCAGGTAGCCACTACAGCAATAGCGGCAGCGCCGGCCATGATGCCAAAATATAAAACCTTATTCATCATCGTCCTCCTTGATGCTCATCACAGTAACAGCCAACCCGGCAAATAGGGTTGACATACTGATAAGGATTCCGCCAACAATATGGCGCTTGCGTTTTGAGTTGAGAATATAATCGAGGGTGGTCAGCAGATTGTCGAGATAGTCCATTTACTTCCCCTTTCCGCCGGAAAGGACCGCAATACCTCCGGCAAAGCAAACACCGGCGATTGTGGCAAAAGTATAACCAAGAATGTCACGCATACTGATTCCTCCTCAAAATATCATGTTAGATCAGGTCCAGAATGTTGCCCTGCACATTGAAGTCCAGCCAAACACTGGGCTCGTCACCGTTCATAAAGTCCTGGACCCACTCGTTTTCTTCATTCAGACCAAAGTCAACAAAGTTATCGCCTTCATCACCCTTGAAAACCCAGCCAACGATCTGACCTTCTTTGCAGCGAGGAATGCCAAGAGAGTCGAGTACATCATTCAGGAACAGATAACCCTGGCTGCGCAACTTGTCATTGGCAAACTGCTGACGAGACTTTAAGAACATCAGGCTGTAATCAGGATTCTTTTCCCAATTAGGGTTACATTCATCGAACAGTTTGGCGTACGGGCTTCCCAGAGGATTCGTGACCTTTACAGTCTTAGAAACCTGCTTCTCGTTACCCATATCATCGGTCACAGTCTCCTGCACAACCTCTTCATGGGTGCCCATGCGCAGCTGGTTATCAACGTCCTTGCCGTACTTCTCCACCACACGGCCACGATACTCCTCAAAGGATTTAGAAACCGTGCTGAACGCAGCAGCCAGAGCTACATTACGCTTACGCAGGATGTTGTTGGAAGCGAGAATTGCCGCCACGGACAGACCGCCTACGACCAGGCTCGGACCATACAGCTTGGCGAGCTTTACACCAGTCTGCACATAAGTGATGACGAGATCCTTCTGTGCATCCTCGTGAGAATAATCGGAGCCCATCGGAGGATTCGCCTCGACCTGATGAATGCTGGCAACATCTTCAGAGGTCTTATCCAGGATCTCAGACACCTTAGTGGTAGCTTTGCAGGCCATGACAGCACTCGCGACACCACCGGCAATACCGGCGATCAGCAGCAGTTCCGGGCTGTGCTTAGAAATCTTTAGCTTAGCCACAGACAAATTGCGGCCAGCAACGGACATAATGTTAGAAAGTTTCATAATCAGTTCTCCTTTTCATTGTTACGAGCTTTTTCCAGTTCCATAATTGTAAGAATGCAGTAATTTGCCATATCGAGTAGCGTATCGTCGATTGACTCATCGACCAAAGGTTTAGTGCCAAGGCCGATATTAATAAGCCGATGATACTTGTGAGAAATTTGCGTAAGAGCGGTAATGATACCCTTATCACCAAACTCATCCCAAGTTTCATGAAAACTATTGCCGTAATCATGATTTTTCTTCAGGAAAGTTTCCCTCATTTTTTCAGTAATATTCCTAAACCGAAGTTCGTCATCTGTAAATTTAGGGCCGGAATAATCGAATGGAGACATAAATGGGGACATATTTCTCTGCTGCTCTCTGGCCTCTCCGATTGCTTCATCGAGTTCACTACCCTCTCTGATCGCTTTCTCGAGCTGAGCTCGATAACATAGTTCTGTTTCCAAAAATATCATTCCTTTCAAATAGGTTTAGCCTTAGGCAGCTTCAGGGTATAGCCCTCTCGTACTCGGACAACACTCGAATCCGCCAGGTTATCCCAGCCATAACGATTGACCATATAGTTCGTGGTTGTGATGCCTGCGGAATCGTAAAGGTCACCAACCGTCACAATATTGTACTGATCCAAAATATCAATCAGATTGTCCAGCACCTGCTCACCCTGAATACGGCTGTCAAAGATAATGTCATCGTAATCAAAGGCGTTCCTGGGTCGGCCAGTATCCTTTCGAGGCTCCGGGCGATTGCTGCCAGAATAATATCCGGAATACGAGATTCGGGAGCCACTCGAATAACTCGGCCTTCTGGATTCACCATACAGGAAAGTATCCACCGTATCATGGATAATGTCCTTGATAGCTGGCACGATTCTCTCCCAGAAGATATACTCCTTAACGCTGGTAACATCCTCCGGCAGGAAAATATCAGCCAGTTTCCGGGCATTGGTCTTCTTCTTGGTCTTGGCCGTGCCCTCAATCACCTTCTGGGTCTTGGGCTTTTCTTTCACCTGCCCATTTTTAAATGCGTGGCTGTTATTGGGCATATCGTATTCTGCCATCAGCTAACTCCTTTCAGAAAATCCATTTCGGATGTAAAATGACCCTCGAGAATCACTTTCGTCTCCCGAGGGTAGTTGTTCTGTTTCTTCCACTGGTAATTCAGGTTCGACTTCGCCTTTGCCATACTCGGTGCAAAGGTCTCCCCTTTCCAGTTCCGGTCAAGCATAGTCCCAAACTGGTCTACCACATGACCTTTAAAAATATAACGCATCACGTAAATCACTCCAGTTTAATCGGGCCAGGCAGAGAAATAGACCATCCAGAACGGACTTTGACAACATAAGCATCGCCAATGTCCTTCCATCCATAATGCATACCAGAATAAGAAGGACAGGCGACTCCAGCTTCGTCATAGAAATCCGCGACCGTGACTGTTCCATACTGGTCCAGAATATCGGCAAGACTATGAAGAACATTTGCAGCTTCTTTCCGACTGCCAAAGCTTACCTGGTCGATGCCAAAGCCACAAGTCTCCCCAAACTTATGGTAACGATCCCAATAGGAAACCTTATTATGTTTCTTCGTACACCCAAACACCATATTCACTATAGCTTTAGCCCCATGCTCGCTGAATTCGCTCGAGGCAGCCTTTACTCCGGCATCCACGGAACTGCGGACCGCCGTGTACAAAATGTCATTCTTCTTGAGTGCCTTGTACATCTGCCAGCCAGCAAATCCAGCCAACGCACCAGCACCGACAACCGCGCCAGACACGAACACAAACAAATTCTTACCGAAACTCATAATTCAATCCTCCATATCAAAATCAGGAACGTTGACAATGCCGCCATGCTTTTGAATAAGCTTCTCGACGAGCTCAATAGGAACAAAGCCGTAAACCGTTTCGGTCGGCTTATCTGGAGTCTCCGCATATTCAATAATTAAATCGTCCTTAAGATTCGGGTACCCTAACTCAACCTTTTTATAAAATTCCGCATTATCCCTTCTAGGGATGCAGTAATGGATGGCTGATGCCTGAACAGAAATTTCAAATCCGTCGGGGCAATGAATATAAGGTCGTGTGCGGGACCACATAATTTTTCGAGTCTTATTAAGATACTCTTGTACAGTCATTGCTTTTTTCTCCTTTCAAAGCAAAAACAAAAAGCTAAGACCCTGTGTTTCCACAGAGCCTTAGCTCGAACAATTCCTTAAATTTCTTAAGGTCTTTCACAGATTACTCTTCAGATTCGTCCTCATCGACTTCCTCTGCTTCGGCCTCCACTGCCTTGCCCTTGGATTTGCCGAACTTAGCCTTCAGGCCTGCAATGCCATTGCTCACGTGCGGGATGACATGCTTCTTTGCGAAGGTCACACCTCCGTAAATAGCTGCCACACCGCCAGCGATCAACAACGCTGCAGGCATAAAGCTGCTCGATTCTTCCTCATTGGTTTCGGTTTCAGTGATGGGTTCCTCCACATCGGTCATAGCCTCAGTAGTCTCGTTCATCATAATTTCCTCGTTTTCCATGATAAAGTCTCCTTTAATAAAATATAATTTTTGGAATCTTGTTCCATATAAGGGCTTGCAAATTTCGCGTGAGATTAAAACGCATCGTAATTGTAGATAGGGCCATACTTAAAGGCCACCACCATGCAAGGAGTCTGGGCCTCATCTTTGGTCAGTTGAGCACTCAGATCCAACTGTACAGTCGAATGATGGTCATTGATACTCCAGCCAAGGTCGTCACCAAGCATCCCATCCGGCAGGCCAATCAAATCGTAATACTGGTTGAGTGAGACATAACCATCCTGAACCAGCTCCATATTGAGTTCGTTGAGAGCACTCTTGAGCTTTTCAATACTCGACTTAAAATATCTTCCACAGATTGCGTCATAGCAGAGGGTATCACCATTGCCAGTCTCAAGCACAGTCGAGGTATTTACAGGATTCTTGGTAATTTTCTCCTCGGCCACAGCATTGCGGATCTTTTCTTCCTTCTTCTCACCAACTTCTTCAAGCGTCTTTTCTCTATACTCCTTGAAATTGGTCTCAGAAAGCGCATAAGCCGCTGCCAGTGCTGCATTTTTACGCAGATTCATCGAGTTGGCCCCGATCAGGCAGGCAGCACCCAACACACCGGTAATAAACGCCGGAGCATAACAGCGCCAGCAAGTCTGCACAATTTCGAGTTTGGTCAACGGCACCCAATTCTGGAATCCATCAACAAAGGCACCTTCCTTTTCATCGTAGTAATGCAACTTTTGATTTTCAAACGTCCCGGCCTTCTTATTTTTCTCAACTTCGGCCTTTTCTTTCAAAGCCAAAGCCTTCGGGGTAGCCTTCACCGCCCAATAAGTCGAGCTGGCCATCGCTGTAATGCCTGTGATAGTCAGGATTGTAGGCGCGTTTTTGGCCATTCCGACCTTACAGGCATGAACAAACGGTTTTACATTGATTCGCGGATACTTGATTTTCATTGAAATTCTCCTTTCATAAATATAAACCTGCTACTTCCTCAACCATGGCTCTACCAACACTAAATACAAGATCCGGTGGTGGATATTGCCATGCTTTGATTTCATTCTTCTCATCGTACATCTCGCAGAACTCTGCTATGCCGGTATCGAAGATCCAGTAAAGTTCTTCCAAAATATCAATCATAGATTTGTGCTCGTTCGCCTTCTGGGCCATGTACTCACGAATCTGGTTCAAGGCCCAGCGGCAAGTGCTTTGATACTGAAATTCATATTCCGGCCAATCCTTACTCGGCAGGAAGTAATGTTCGTTTTCAAACTTGTCCAAGACCTCGAAATCCTGAGTTCTCGGCATCTTATTTCTCCTTTCCAGAAAAAACAAAACCAAAAGGGGCTTTTACACCCCTCTGGCTACAAGGTCATCAATTGCACCACACATGCACCACATGAATACACTCACTACGATAAGAGAGATTACGCTCCAAAATATAATTTTCTGGATACCGCCCTTCCTCTCAAAGTAGCTTTCTGCACATTCTAATAAGTAATAAAGTGTGATCATTTTTATACACCTCCATATAAGGATGTGTAATTTTAGCGCATAAAAGAAAAGACCCCGTGTTTCCACGGAGCCGTTTCTCGATCAGATGAAGACCTTAGTCCTCTTTCTTAGACTTTTCATCAGTCTCTTCTTTCCATTCTTTCATGGTTGCCCATTGACCAATTGCCGAGCCAACGCCAACTACGATAATAGAAACAAGACTAATGACCTTAGTCATAGTGAATTTAGGCATCATTTGTCTTCCCTCCTTTCCATATTAGCCGGTGAAATTTCTGCGAAGTTGTATTTGCAGACTCTCGTATCTTTGCATTCCTTGCGGTACTTCAAGCACTCATACCCTTCGCGGTACATAGTTTTGCCTTCAAACATCCAGGCATAGGTAACTCTCATGGCGCATGGGCACATTTAAAACATCTCCTTGTATTTTATTTTGGGCATAACTTTATAATCCATAACCACCAAAGGTCGGCCGTTATCATCCAGCTGGGCTGAGAACCACAGATCGATCAGGTTAGAAGCATCAAACCCTAATGAATCGCCAGGTTTGATTTCATCCAGGCCGATTTCCATATAGAACTCATTCAGGCTCTTCCAATCGCCGCTGACCGCCATATCGCAGTTAAGATCGCCGGCAATCTGCTTGATCTTACCAATATTGCACGGCCATTTTCGTCCGCTAAAGGTATCGTAGACCCACACATTGCCGTCACCAAGCGCCGCAGACTCGTCCATCTGAATTTTCTCCATACGGTCCTTTGCCACGGCATTTTTGATCGTTTCATTTTTCTCCGGTCCGACTTGCTCAATAACCTTCTGCTCGTACTCCTTGAGTGCCGTAGAACTTACAGAATATAAAGAGGAAAGCGCGGCATTACGCTGGAGGTTGATTTTATTGGCACCAATCGCGCAGGCCACAGTCAACGCGGCCATACTCACGGTCGGCACATAGCACTTCCAGCAAACCTTTACGACCTCAGCAGGCTTTAAATGGTCGTCCAACCCGTCTTTACAACGACGTACTTTTTCTTCTTCGATGAGCGGAAGCGCCTTGGTGGTAGCTCGTACAGCCATTCCAACGCTCGTGAGCACTCCTGCTGCAACCAGTCCTGTAAGAATAGTAGGTGAACAATCTTCCACAAACTTAAGTCCATTCCTTGCCATCTCCTTCACAATTTTTCGGTTGAGTTTCAGATTCATTTTAGGTTCTCCTTTCAAATATAAAAACAAAAAGAAATAGACCAAGGTTCAAGCTTGGTTCTCCCGAAATACCGGGCGCTTTACTCATAAGCTATCCATTTCCATATAAGGACTTGCAAAATTCGCGAAGGTAAAAGAAAAAGCTAAGACCCTGTGTTTCCACAGAGCCTTAGCTCGGATACCTCCTTTCAATCCTCGTATGTCTCTACGTCAGGTTCTTTCTTGAACTTTACCTTGATCTTCTCAGGGATACCATATACACTCAGCAGGAATGGTCCTACGATGGCACCATAAATGCCAACGCAGATACCAACCAGTTTCATGTAATCGCCCCAAGTGATGGGCTTGTTCCAGATTTTCTTAAACATAGTAAATACCTCCAAATTTTAAATTGGTTTTCTCCATATAAGAGAATGCAAAATTCGCGTAGCAAAAAGAAAGACCCTATGTTTCCATAGGGCCGTTTCTGGTCAATCCTTTTTTTCGGTCTTTTTCTTCCACGGTGTAAATGTCTTACACATGACCATGTACTTCAGGTCAGTAACCCCATCGGGCGTCGTATAAATCCGAAGTTTTGCCGCGTGAGACCAATTATCCAAAGGATCAGTGATAAGTTCGACATGAGCAATGTCTACAATACCTTTGACCCGGATGATTTCCTCGACATCAACCTCATAATTTCGATTGTCCGCAGTAATAGTAACCTGATTTTTAGTCTTGTCAAATACATACCGCATAGTAAAATACCTCCAGTAATTTATTAGATTTTCTCCATATTGCCGAATGATTTTTTCGCGTAGCAAAAAGAAAAGGCAAAAGCCCATGTTTCCATAGGTCTTGCCTTTGGTTCAATCACCGTGTCTTCCAAAAATGCAATCCACGATTCGTCCGATCATGCCCAGTACAAACTTAGCTCCGTTGACGAATGCAGCGCCAACTACCAGTAAGCCCAGAGCGAAAATCAACAAAATTACGTAAAATTCCATTTCAGAATCCTCCTTTAGTTTAATTTGTTCCATATAAGGAGGTGCATTTTTCGCGCAAAAAGAAAGACCCCGTGTTTCCACAGAGCCGTTTCTTTCAGAGCGCTTTCAGCATGAAGGCAATTACTACAATTGCACAAGCCGTAACTGCAATTACATACGCAATATTTTTTGCATACTCTTCGTCTTTCATATTGCGTAGAAATTCCAGTATCACCTCTTTCATTGAGCCGCCTCCTTTCAAAAGTTGTCCATATTATACCATGAAAAATATGCGATGGCAAAAATAAAAGGGTCTATGTTTCCATAAACCCTAATATTGATCAGAAAGCAGTTACAGTAGCATTTCTAAAGATCATTTTTGCAGTAAGTTTAATTGCCTCAATAATGGTTGCCTTTACAATGTAGACAGTCTGTCCATCCAAGCCTTCGTAGGCTCTCGGACTATAGTCCTGCAAAGTGTTCATATCAATATTATTGCCATAAACCGCATAAAGTTTTTTCATAGTAATTCCTCCTATTATGTGCTTTCCTTTCATAATAGGATTTGTGAATTACGCGCACCTACAATGTTTTTCTGTCAATAACAGTCTCCCAGCGCTCTCTTTTCAGTGGTTTGAGCCGTAATCGCCACATTACCTGACGTATTGTAACCGTTGGGTAAAGCCCCTCGGAGCCTTCAGCAGCATAAGAATTAAAGAACTCCCTGAATCCTGGACTTAGATACAAAACATCATTGAGCCATGGGTCGATCTCAGTCCAGTAGGTCGATTTGGTATCCGTATCAAATCGTTGCTGTACTATTGCTATCCCCTTATTACCAATTTGATATAAAGTACATCTATTATATAAGGGATGGTCACACTCATAGGTTCGGCCAAACATATGAGTTGTAATTACTGGTTTCTCAATAAAATATCTCATAGGCAAAATAAAAGACCCCCTGCCGGTTTGGCGAGGAGGTCTGCGGAATCAGCCAAACCGTACGACCATTCGATCGCTGCTGGCTTCATAATAAAGACTTAGTTCTGTTCCTTCGTCATTCACAATTGTAACATTGTCTCCACCATCGAAATCGACTTTAGAAAATCCAGCCTCTTTGCATTTATCGACATACGTTTCAAAATCGCTAAGGGAAACGTTATATACATAAACGAAGCCATAGTTTTCATCGTCGGAACTTACCAGTGTTGGGAACCCTTCGGGCTGAGGGATGGACAAGCCAATATCACTCGTCATCCACTCGTAGGCATTTTTGTACGGAGATACCGAGGTAAATGTCTGGGAATAAAAATCGTAGGTTGTCTGGTAATATTTCTCACCATCAAGGAATATTAGTTTTACCTGCCCATAATCCGCAAGGGTGCAATATGTTTCGTCTGTGAAGCAATCAAGAAAAAATGTAAAAGGACTTGGTTTGGAGCTTTCACCGATGTCCGTATAGCATTCGGTATTTGACTGAAAATATGCCCAATCCATTTGATCATCGTCAATTTCATGTTCTTCCTGGAGCTTTGATAGCAGTTCGTTATCTTCATCTGTTAAGTCGTCTTTAAGCTCGAAATAAAACTGGGCACTCAAAATCGGATGATTTGTATTGTTTGTGTAAGTCAGCATCAAACTTTTTTCGCCATAATCGGTAATACCACGAGAAATCTCGTAATCGATAGAGCCTTCCATTTCTGCTGAGTGCGTTTCTTTAGCATCATCTGTGTCTTTGGTATCTGTAAAAGCCGATCCCGGAGTTGTCGGCGAGGAGGATTTAGAGCTCGCAGCCGCACTCTGACTTCCGCCGCATCCGGCCAATCCAAATGCCATAACTGCAGCCAGTCCAATAGCCATTAACTTTTTCATAGTTTTCTCCTTTCTAATTGCAGGGATTTATTGCATTTTACCACACCCACCAATAAAAATAAAGAGCCCATGTTTCCATAAGCTCTTTTTCGAACCTCATTTCTTCAAAAATTTCGTACAACTGCGGATCGTGTCCTTAACGAACTGTGAGCCGATCGTACCGGTTTCCTCGAACTTAAGTCCACCTACGATGAGAATGCCATACATGCCGACCTGGCCAACGAATTTTGCCACGTCCACTGCTGTATTCACAATAAGAGCGATTCTCTTTTCGTGAAGATCGGCCTGCGCCTGAAACATCTGATCCTGATGTTCAGATGTCTTTTGGCGGGCTTCAACCTCATTTTTCGTTTCATCGATCCTGAGCTTGTACAGCGTGTCCAGCTCCTTCACGGCCTGAGCACGTTCATCTCCTTTCAGCGTCTCCAAATTTCCGAGGGTCTCCTCGATACGTTTGTTCAACATTTCGCTGTTTTGATCTGCCATTTTAATAATCTCCTTTCAAAGTAATAAATGGTTCCATAATAGCCCCAGTTATTTTCGCGGAATAAAATCCTCGTGCTTTACTTTTAAAATTACAACGTCCATTTCCGCGAAATCCCGAAATCTAGGATCTACCTCCATAAAAACCAAAGGACCGTCCTCATCCGAACGATCCACTCGCAGGCTGCCGATTGTGTTGGCGCTAAGAAATTCGCTGACTCCGTGCGATCTTCCAATAATATAAGAAGCCAGAACAAGAATCGCCGTAGCAGCAATATAAAACCAATCCATGTAAATTCTCCTTTAAACCGTTTTCTCAAATTTTCATCCCGGGGAATTTTACGATATGAAAATACCACTTCCTTTCGTAACCTGAGTCCTGAAAAATATAAAAGGAGTAGACCCCGTGTTTCCACGGAGCCTACTCCTTTCAAGATACTTTACTCAGATACACAAATTCGCCTCTTTTAAACGACTTGATTGGGTATCCGGATCTTCTGATAGCTACACTGATGCAGGATGCTGCCACAGTAGAAGATTTATACCCATCAACGTCCAGCCTCACGACTTTTGCGTCCATAGCCATAAACTCCTTGAGCACCCCCTGCAAATTGCAATAGTGACCAGTCTTTCCAGGTACTTCCTTAACAGGTGTCATTTTCATAAATGGTTCCTCCTTAAAAATATCAGAGTATTTTGTACTCTTTTCATATAAGGACCTGAGATTTTCGCGGATGTAAAAAGAAAGAGGGTGTGTTTCAACCCTCTGATTTAGAGTTTACAATATTTGCACCTGCGTAAGTAATTTCATTCCAATTAGTTTGGATTCCGCCATCGATACTTAAATGGGGCTTACCGTCTAAAGTTTTTACCCAAATTCTATTATCGATTATCCAATCAACATAGCATCGGATACCTTCATTTCCTCGGCACCTGCCATTAAGTTCTACGACATCTCCAATTTTAAGATTTTTAAATTGCTTTTTAGTCATGCAATATCACCTCCATAATACCCCATGCAAAATCTGCGGAGAAAAATAGGACGCCATGTTTCAGACGTCCATTCCGATTAGATATTGATGTCAAGCTCAAATGACTTAGTATTGCAGTCGTATTCCTTGGGAATGCCCAAATCTACAAACCTGTCTCCTTTTGCATAGCTCCAGAAATGACCATAGAGCTCTGCAAGTGAGAGCGGCTTATCCAATGTGATTCCCGTATCATCAAGGATCTCACATAGAGATATGTGCCCTCTCGCTCGCAAAACATCGGTAAAATAATTTTGCTTTGCATGAAGATACATAATGTTGTAGTCAGCATTGTCGGTCCAATTTATACTGCGTTCATCAAATACTGCTTTCATTCAGTATCACCTCCATAATACCCCATGTCATTTTCGCGCGTGGCTTAAATGCCAAAAGAATTTATGGTAGCGGTCGTAGTAGGTATCTTTGGAGCATGGCATGTCTAACCTAGATTTGAGATAGGTGTAACCTAGATTAGAAGTGACTGCCTTGAAAATATAACGGGCAAGGTCCGGGTCTGCTTTCTCGCAGCACTCCTCAATTAAGACCATGTTCTGTGAACACTCGATCTTTCGTTCGGCGCAAAGGGCTGTTCTATCCTCTACCCTATTTGTGGCAGATAGTTTCTCCCCCTGCTCAAACTCGTGAGCCATCGGGTCAACTGCCAGGTATTCACGCTTCCAGTCGGGATACTGTAAACAGAAATGCTTAAGTTCGTAGTAACGTTCTGGTGGTATCCAGTAACGATTCTTCTTTGATAGCTTCGACCGTATCTTAGTTGCCATGCTTTGCTCCTTTCCAGACGTAGCCAGTCTCCTCGTAAAGTTTCTTCGGAGAAATATAATAATTTATACGTCCGTACTTAGAGTCCATGTCCTTGATCGATGTAATCTCTTTTCCGTTTCTCGTAGCGGTTCCGATAGGCAGCCATCCTTCAATGATTCCTGCCCGCACCCAGTTGGCATCTTTTCCGTAAATTTCGGCCACCTTCACAACAGGCACCGAGCCAATGCCAAATTCCATAATTTTCCAGCTCCTTCCAACTGCTATTTTAGCTTAGCTAGTACGATGTATTCTGTCGTACCACGCTTTTGCAGTTAGTAAGTTAGCATAGAAACTTGTAACCCTCGTCCTGAACTTACAGAATTTGATGGCCAGACACAAGATGTAGTATTGATTTATTCGTACATCTATAGTAAAATATAACGCACAGAGGTGATATAATGCTTATAAAATGTCCCGAATGTGAACTACAAGTGAGTGACAAAGCGCTATCATGCCCTCACTGCGGATATCCACTAAAGCCTGAAGCACTAAAGCCCAGAAAATCTCGTCAAAACAAAAGAAAGCGCCTGCCCAATGGATTCGGCCAGATAACCGAACTCAAAGGGAGGGCGCTTAGAAAACCATTCCGAGCCATGGTCACAGTTGGCAAGACCCCAGAGGGCCGTCCAATCTGCAAACTGCTAAAACCCGAAGCTTATTTTGAAACTTACAATGATGCTTATGCTGCACTACTCGAATACAACAAAAGTCCATTTGATTTTACGGAGCAAACGACTGTCAAAGAACTTTATCAGGTATGGAGCAAAGAGTTTTATCCGACTTTAAAAACAACTGCGGCTTATGTTGCAGCGTGGCGATATTGTGAATCGATTCATGATATGAAACTCTATGAGGTACGTCCTATTCATATAAAATACTGTATCGAAGAAGCAGTGATTACGGATCAGAACGGAACACATAAGGCTTCTGAAAACACAAGAGTAAAAATAAAAGGTCTCCTTCGGAAACTATTTGATAGAGCATTAGAGCTAGGATTACTCACATCTAGTCCTGTTACTCCGGTCAAAGTCGATAACAATCCAGAAGCTAAAACCCACCATATGTGTTTCACGAATGATGAAATGAAACTATTATGGGGTCACTATAAAGAATATAATCATGTTGATATGATTCTGATTCAATGCTATAGTGGATGGAGACCAAGAGAACTTGTAGCATTGAAACTCTCAGATATCGATTTAAAAAAGAGAGCTATGACTGGAGGAATGAAAACTAATTATGGCATTAACCGTACAGTCCCAATTCATCCTAGAATTTATCCTCTTATAAAGAACTATTATGACCGTGCAAAGGAAGTCGGCAGTGAATATCTGTTTAATCATGTGAATCAAGATCCTGCTAAAAATCGATATGTCCCGATGACATACAAGAGATTTTTCCTCACATATGATTTGGCAGTTAAAGAATTACATCTTGATGAGCGGCATCGTCCGCATGACGGTCGAAAGCAATTCGTGACGATGGCAAAGAGGTACAACCTAGACGAATATGCTATCAAGAGACTCGTTGGCCATTCTATTGCGGACTTAACAGAACGAGTTTACACAGAAAGAGATTTTGAATGGTTGAGGGCTGAATTAGAAAAAATAAAATAGAATGTTATAGCCGCGAGGCCGATGTATGAATAGTGTAGGAGTGTCCTACTTTTTCATACACTTTATAGCTACTTACCACTATAACATTCTACGTTATGCCGCTAAATACTTCTAATTATGCCCCTCAGCACTTTTTCAAAACGGCATTGATGTGTCCCGCTATCAGGGCAGCATCAACTGGACCCAGGTGGCCGCCGCGGGTAAGCAGTTCGCCATCGTGCGGGTGGGGTCCAGCAACAGCGGCGGCTTGTACGTAGATCCGTACTTTTTGCAGAATGTCACCGGCGCCCACAGTGCCGGGCTGCGGGTGGGCGCCTACTACTACACCTATGCCCGCACCCGCGCTGCCGTTGCCAGCGAATTGACTGCCTTTTTAAATATGCTGGAGGGCATCAAGCTGGAGTACCCGGTGTTCGTGGATGTGGAGGACGCAAGCCTTACCAGCCTGGGCCGCGCTGAGCTGACCAGCCTGGTGCAGTACGCTATGGATATTTTGTATCAGCGCAAATGGTATGCCGGGTGGTACAGTTACACAAACTACATCAACAGCTATTTGAACGCGGGCGCACTGGTTGATTACCCGCTGTGGGTGGCGGACTACCGCGCCACGCTGGGTTACACCGGTGCCTACACGATGTGGCAGTACAGCGGCAGCGGTACGGTGAGCGGCATCAGCGGCGCGTGCGATCTAAATCGCAGCTACAAGGATTTTTTGCCTGAAATACAGGCTGGCGGCTACAACAACTACGGGGCCGCCAGCCCTTCGGTGCAAAAAGTGGATGGGTATAAGCTGGTGGTTTTCAACGTCCGGTGCGAATATTTTTACACATCCAACTTAAATGACGTGGTGGGTTACCTGCCCCTGGGCAACTACTGCGTCACCGGCCAGACCACCGCCAAATATGAGGGTTACGATTGGGTGACCTTTAAATATCAAGGCGAAGAATACTGGACCGCCCTGCTGGGCGATCGCAACCGCCTGGAAAAATGCGAATGTAATTGCAACTGACCCTTGAAAACTAGATTTTGTTGTGGTAAGATACAACTACAAGGTGTATTTCCATCTGTAAGATGTAGAAACGGTCATGAATCCAATTTGACAACCCACCACCATTTATGGTTTAATAAATTTATATGCCAAAATTCAGGCAACACCGCACAATTCAGGGGGAACCGCCGCATGGCAAAAAAACAACAGGAATACGGCAACGACAGCATCCGCCAGCTGAAAGGCGCGGACCGTGTGCGTAAGCGCCCGGCCGTTATTTTTGGCTCGGACGGCGTGGAAGGCTGTGCCCATTCCATCTTTGAGATCATCTCCAACTCCATCGATGAAGCCCGTGACGGCCATGGCAACCGCATCAACGTCACCCTCTACCCCGACCACGTCGTTGAGGTTGAGGACTTCGGCCGCGGCATCCCGGTGGACTACAACAAGGCTGAGGACCGCTGGAACTGGGACCTTGTCTTCTGCGAGCTGTACGCCGGCGGCAAATACGCCGAGGGTAGCGGCAACTACGATTTCAGCCTGGGCCTCAACGGCCTGGGCCTGTGTGCCACCCAGTACGCCAGCGAGTGGATGACCGCCGACATCTACCGCGATGGCTTCCACTACCACCTCGACTTTAAAAAAGGCGAGAACGTGGGCGGCCTGCAAAAGGAGCCGTTCAAGGGCAAGCGCACCGGCTCGATCATCCGCTGGAAGCCGGACACCGAGGTCTTTACCGACATCGCCGTCCCGGCTGACAGCTTTAAGGATATGCTGCGCCGCCAGGCTGTGGTAAACGACGGTGTGACGCTTGTTTTCGAAGATAAATCCGGCGGTGACACGGAGAAGTACGAGTACCTCTACGAGCACGGTATCACCGATTACGTCAACGAACTGGTTGGCGATAAGGGCCTGACCCCGGTGCACTTCTGCTCCGGTTCCGCCACTGGCCGCGACCGCGCCGACCAGCCCGACTATCAGGTCAAAATGAACGTGGCCTTCGCCTTCTCCAACACCGTGCAGGCGTTGGAATACTACCACAACTCCAGCTGGCTGGAGCACGGCGGCAGCCCCGACCGTGCCGTCCGCCTGGCCTTCGTCAACCAGGTCAACGCCTGGCTGAAATCCAAGGGCCTGTACAAAAAGAACGAAAGTGCGATCACTTTTGCCGATGTGCAGGATTGCTTGGTGTTGGTTTCGTCCAGCTTCTCCACCCGTACCAGCTACGAGAACCAGACCAAAAAGGCCATTACCAACAAATTTGTGGCCCAGGCCATGACCGAGTTTCTCAAGCATCAGCTGGAGGTCTACTTCATCGAGCACCCCGACGAGGCCGAGAAAGCCTGCAAGCAGGTGCTGATCAACAAGCAGAGCCGTGAACACGCAGAAAAAGCGCGTATCACCATTAAAAAGACGATGACCCAGCAGATGGACCTGGCCAACCGCGTGCAGAAGTTTGTGGACTGCCGCACCAAGGACCCCACCCGCCGTGAGCTGTATATCGTGGAGGGCGATTCCGCTATGGGCGCCGTCAAGCAGAGCCGCGACTCGGAGTTCCAGGCCATTATGCCCATCCGCGGCAAGATTTTGAACTGCCTGAAAGCCGACTACGCCCGCATTTTTAAGTCGGAAATCATCACCGACCTCATCCGCGTTATGGGCTGCGGTGTCGAGCTGGGCGGCAGCCACAACAAGGATTTAGCCAGCTTCAATCTGGATAACCTGCGGTTCAATAAAGTTGTCATCTGCACGGATGCCGACGTGGACGGCTACCAGATCCGCACCCTGGTGCTGACGATGCTCTACCGCCTGACGCCGACCCTCATCAACAAGGGCTACGTCTACATCGCCGAGTCGCCGCTGTACGAGATCAACACCAAAAACAAAACCTACTTTGCATACACCGAGCCGGAAAAGGCTGACATCCTGCGCCGCATCGATGGTGAAAAATATACGATTCAACGTTCGAAAGGCTTGGGCGAGAACGACCCGGAAATGATGTGGCTGACGACTATGAGTCCCGAAAGCCGGAGACTTATTAAGGTACTGCCCACCGATGCCGAGCGCACGGCAGAAGTTTTTGACCTGCTGCTGGGCGACAATCTGCAAGGCCGAAAAGACCATATCGCCGAACACGGCGCGGAGTATCTGGATGATTTGGATGTAAGCTGAGTAAGGGAAAACAACGATGGCAAAACGAAAAGAAAAGAAAATTATTGCTGCCCGGCCCCAGCTGGGCGATAACGTCGAGATCCTCTCGGCGGGCGAGGTGCTGGAATCTCCCATCACCGATACGCTGGAAACCAACTATATGCCCTACGCCATGAGCGTCATCGTCTCCCGTGCCCTGCCGGAGATCGACGGCTTCAAACCGGCGCACCGCAAGCTGCTGTATACCATGTACGGCATGGGCCTGCTCAAGGGCAACCGCACCAAAAGTGCCAATATCGTGGGCAGCACCATGCACCTGAACCCCCACGGCGATGCCGCCATCTACGATACGATGGTGCGTATGGGCCGCTCCAACGAGAGCCTGCTGGTGCCGTTTGTCGACTCCAAAGGTAACTTCGGCAAGGCGTACAGCCGCGATATGGCCTACGCCGCCGCCCGTTATACTGAGGCCAAGTTGGAACCCGTCTGTGACGAGCTGTTCCGCGACATCGACAAGGACACCGTCGACTTTGTGCCAAACTATGACGGTACAACGACAGAACCTACCCTGCTGCCTGTCACCTTCCCCGCCATTCTGGCTAACAATACGCTGGGCATCGCGGTCGGTATGGCCTCCAACATCTGCTCCTTCAACCTGGAGGAACTGTGCAACGCCACCATCGCCCTGATGAAAGACCCCCAGGCTGACCTGCGGGAGATCATCCCCGCCCCCGATTTTGTGGGCGGCGGCACCATCCTGTACGACGCGGCCGAGATGCAGAATGTGCTGGAAAAAGGCCGCGGCAGTGTGCGTGTCCGCGCCCAGTGGAGCTACGATAAAGAAAACAATTGCATCGATGTAACGCGAATTCCGCCCACAACTACCGTCGAAGCAATCATGGATAAGATCACTGAACTGGTCAAACTGGGCAAGATCCGTGAAATCAGCGACATGCGCGATGAGACCGACCTGAATGGTCTGAAACTGACCATCGACCTCAAGCGCGGCCAGGACCCGGATAAGCTCATGGCCCGCCTGTTCAAGGCCACACCGCTGGAGGACAGCTTCGCCTGCAACTTTAACGTGCTGATCGGTGGCCAGCCCAAGGTGCTGGGCGTGCGGGACATTCTGCTGGAGTGGATCGCCTTCCGCGCCGAGTGCGTGCGCCGCCGTACCTACTACGATTTGAAAGGCAAGGAAAAGCGCCTGCACTTGCTGCAGGGCCTGAAAGCTATCCTGCTGGACATCGACAAGGCCATCGAAATTGTGCGTAACACTGCTGAGGAATCTGAGGTCGTCCCCAACCTGATGATTGGCTTCGGCATCGATGAGGTTCAGGCTGAGTACGTGGCCGAGATCAAGCTGCGTCACCTGAACCGCGAGTATATTTTGAAGCGCACCGAGGAGATCGAGGAGCTGGAGGACGCCATCGCCGACCTGCAGGACATCCTCAAACGCCCGGCTCGCATCAATCGCATCATCATGCAGGAATTGGGCGATGTGGCGAAGAAATACGGCAAGCCCCGCCGCTGCGAGATCTTGTACGAGATCCGCGCCGACACCGCCGACGAGCCGGACGAGCAGGTGCCGGACTACCCCGTACATCTGTTCTTTACACGGGATGGCTACTTTAAAAAGATCACCCCGCAAAGCCTGCGCATGAGCGGCGAGCAGAAGCTGAAAGACGGTGACGAAGTGCTGTTCACCTGCGAAAGCACCAACAGTGCAGAGCTGCTATTCTTTACAAATCACCACCAGGTGTACAAATCCCACGCCTACGACTTCGGCGACAGCAAAGCCAGCGTGCTGGGTGATTACGTCGCATCGTCCCTTGGCATGGAGGAGGGCGAAGTGCCCCTCTACATGGTGGTCACGCCGGACTACAAGGGTTGGATGCTCTTCTTCTTCCAAAACGGCAAGTGCGCCAAGGTGCCGCTGTCCAGCTACGAGACCAAGCAGAACCGCCGCAAGCTGCTGAAAGCCTACAGTGATAAGGAAGAGTTGGCCTGCATGCGCTACCTGCCCGCTGAGACCGAGTTGGCCATCTTCACCACCAACGGCCGCCTACTGCTGGCGGGCAGCGCCCTCATTCCCGAAAAGGCCACTCGCGACAGTGCTGGTGTGAACGTTGTAACGTTGAAAAAGAACGCCAAGATCGCCCGCGTCACTCTGGCCGACGGCCTGGAGCTGGGCGAGGCCCACCGTTACCGCGTGCGCACGCT
>ERZ791808.263-NODE-263-length-69531-cov-49.151016_pt1 | contig 69531 bp, 57 predicted proteins | sample MGYA00510305_ERZ791808 | MGnify/ENA primary metagenome ERZ791808 (study PRJEB30046, sample SAMN00792024) | human gut metagenome | study: EMG produced TPA metagenomics assembly of the A metagenome-wide association study of gut microbiota in type 2... | reverse complement strand
TCAGTTCCCCCTCCGAGTCAGCAATCGTTTCATAGAGTTTCTGTACCGACTTCTTAAAGATGTTCTTCACATCCATCAGGCAGTAATAGATTTTGCCTCCAATCACCACCACCCTCAGTTTTCCGTACTGCGGATGAGCAAAATAAAAAGGTTTCATTGCTTTCATCTTATAAATTCCTTTTTTAAAAGTTGGGTGCTCCCACAACGGTTGATGTGCCTATACACAAAAGCCCCCGAAACTCAGACCATATCGGTTCTGAATTCCGGGGGCAAAGGTACAACAAGATGCTGAAACCTACCTGGTACGTACCTGGTACGCGTACCAGGTACGAATTAATTTATGAAACGTCATTCACGTTATATAACAAACTAACTAACAGACATTTATCGATTTTGCAGTTTCTCCGATAAATCCAGACATCTGTTGCTGGTCCATCCCTTTATTAAAGGCAGAGCGAAGATTCTCCTTGTCAATATTCCAAAAGGTGCCAAACACTACCCATACATTCTGTATGCCGAGTTTGGTAGAAATCTGGGACGCAAGAACTGCAGTTTTAGCTACAGAGAGTCCCTTAGGCTGGAAATGCTCATCAAGAAAGCCATGTATCGCCAAACTGGAGAGAACCATTAACCCCTGAGGATTAGCAAGAGATTCCGGCAGCGGACGGAAATTCTCTTCTGCCTTCGCCTTTCCTTCCTTCTTCTTAGGTCCATCACCATAATTTTCAATATACGTTGCATTATCGTGCAATTCAATTGTTCTATTATCACTCATAATTACTATGTTTTTAGATTCTATATAATTTACAATAAACTCACTGTCCAGACTTAAATAGACATCTGTTATAAAAATATATAGTGCCTTTATCCTCGACAGACTACACTTGATTCGCGTACTTAAGTTTTTTTTCATATTGTATTATTATTGTTGTTGTTTTAAGTTTCTTGCCTCATTATAGCAGAGTATGAGTGTTTGCGCTAACAATTTATGAGGGCGTAAGCAGCCTGGAGTGCTGGTGATCGCCTCTTATCGTGAGGTGTGGGACCAATTCTACATCATTTTTCCTTTTGTTGAATATTTAAGTTAATAAAATGACCGAAAGATGCGTTTTTCAGTATCTAAGGCCAGTTAATTCTATTCTCCTCCCATTTTCGAGATGCAAATATATAAAAAATATTAATACATACGCAAACCAAGCTTAATATTAACACGAATTTAACATAATTAGTAATAGAAAGTAAGATTAAATATAATTTCAGTTTAAGTTTTACGCAGATTCAAACGATAGAAGTCGCTATCGCCCTCCCCCAACAACCAGCATGATAAAATCATTATCAGTAAATCAGCTCAGTCCCTCAGTTCCTCAGTTCCTCAGTTCCTCAGTTTTGTTCTAGAGGTATACTTGATACTTACAAATTGTAAGTAATTATATTTTATTATATATATTATATATATAATAAGCTTCTAAATTAAGATAAAAGTGAAGGGTCAGAGAAAAAACTGAGGAACTGAGGAACTGAGGAACTGAGGAAGATTTCTTATGGCTTTTTGTATCTTGTTATTTGTTGTGGATAAAGTATTTAAGTGCTCAACTCTATGTTTTCTCTTCTGAAAAAGTATGAGTTGCGGGGCGCAAAACGGCGAGTTAGATTGTTTAACAGGTTTCGGATTGAAAGTGTGCTGAAAATCGCGCCTTATCACACGCTGAAATTTGGTGGTATCGGAAAATTGGCGTATCTTTGCACTGTCGTTCGAAGAAAGGTTGCACTCGACAAAGCGCAACCCACCAAGTCAACATTCAACATTCAACATTCAACATTAAAACTAAAGATTATGGAACAGAAAGGAACATTGAAATATCGTAAAGTACAGCGCACACCTCAGACTGGTGAAAACGCAGGTAAGAAGAAGTGGTATGCTACTTCGGTAACCGACCGCGAAGTGGACTTCGAGGGATTCGTATCGCATATCTCCGACCACGGCTCGCCTTACTCTCGTGGTACCATCCACGGTGTGCTGATGGATGCACTCGACCATCTGCAGGAGCTGATTCTCGACGGCAAGAGCGTGCGTCTCTCTGACCTCGGACTGTTCTCCATCGGTATGAGCTCTAAGGCGGAGGACACCAAGGAGAAGGTGACGGCTGCCAGCGTAGAGGGCGTGCACCTGATTGTGAGAAACACGAAGAGCTGGAGCAATGCCGAGCTGCGCAAGAAGTGCAAGATTCAGGAGTACGGCGGCTATATCGGCACCGACGAGGAGGGCACCACAGGCGGTGGTACTACCGGTGGCGGTACTAACCAGGGCGGCGGCTCTGACACCAGCCAGGGCGGCTCAGGTACTACTGGTGGCGGAACCCAAGAAGGCGGCGGAGGCGGCTCTCAGGATAGCGGCGATGGGCTTGAATAAAGCCCTCGCCTGAGGGCCGCCCTGGCTAGAAGCCAGCGCATCCCCCCACCAAGTTAACATTCAACATTTAACACTTAACATTAAAACTAAAGATTATGAAAGCAAATACTTGGAAAACGATTTTGCAGATTGCAATCTCCGTCCTTACAGCCATCGCTACTACGCTCGGAGTTACCAGCTGCAGCCTTTAAAGGTAAAAAAGTAAAAAGGTAAAAAGGTAAAAAAGCCTAGCGGGATGTTAAGCCAGCGAGGTTGCTCATTTTAAAAGTAAAAAGCCATAGCTTATTTAAAGCCCCCGGTGCCTGGTGCACCGGGGGCTTCTTGTATTTTGCCGTTAGGCGTTATAATGACTGTTACTCACCCAAATACCAGCCTTCTTCCATATCTGGTTTTTCATCGCCATCGCCTCCTTGACCCATAGTAGATGCTGCGAGGAGGGTGCAAGAAGTGATATTTACCACCTGTATCTCTGGCTTTGTATATTCTTTCTTTTTCATATCCTTTTGATTTTAAAATTCTTTACTTAACCATGATTTTATAAGTCTTGCTGCCACGCTTCACGATGTTCAGACCCTTCTGCAGACCATTGGTACGACGACCATTTGCATCATAGTATTCTGCATTGGCATCGTTGCTGATAGCGTTGAGGTTGTCAATGGCAGTAGTGCCATCACCCTTTCCGATGCTCAGCATGGCTGCTCTTGCCTGAGATGCTGTGGCTGGATGGATGTATGCACGCATCGGTTTGATACCCACGCCCTTGCCATCATTCAAGTCAGAGACACGCCAGAACTTATCCTTGCCAATGATGTAGTCGTTTTTGTCAAGACCCTGATTGCCATTGCCGCCAATCTTGGTGAATGAACCTACGAGGTTGACATCTGTGTTTGTTCCAGCCTTAGGCTCTGTAACGATGCCTACATTTTGTACAGAAATGCTGAGTGTCGGCTCGTTCTCATTCATCTTGAAGAGCACAGGAGTGCCGGCAGGAATTTCTGCTCCTTCATAACTCTCAAGGGTGATGCAATCATTATCATTGTCAATACCTGTGAGACGATAGAACTTATATTCTGTTTTCTGGCTCTGGACAATGGCGAAAGGCAAGCAGAGCGTTCCCCATGTGGAACCTTCAGGGATAACTCGGATGTAAAATGCATTCTTGGTTGCGAACGGCTCATAAGCCACGAAATCCTTGCCATCGTCAAGAACAAGATTCTCCGTAGTAAGAGTTTCTCCCGCTGCACCTATCTTCTCCTCACCATTCTTACCTACCAACTTGCTGAAATAGCCAGTCTTGTAGTTGGCGTATTCGTTATTGTCCTTGTCTTTGTTACTGATATAATCTATAAAACCTTTGAGATTCTCGCAATCTTGGAACATATTAGCTCCAGAACTTACCTTTGTTGTAACAAACTTGTCGCTGACATAGATGGTTTTAAGAGCAGAGCTATTCCAGAACATCTTGCTCATATTTGTCACTTCCTTAGTATCGAAGTTAGAGAGGTCGAGCGAGGTAAGATCAGAACAGCTAGAGAACATATAACTCATATCCTCCACGTTCTGAGTATCGAAGTTAGAGACGTCGAGCGAGGTAAGGCTAGGGCAGTGATAGAACATCTCGTTCATATCTTTCACTTTCTGAGTATCGAAATTTGAGACGTTGAGCGATTTAAGATCCAAACAGGAAGCAAACATATCGCTCATATTTTCCACATTCTGAGTATCGAAGTTAGAGAGGTCGAGCGAGGTAAGGTCATAGCAGGCATAGAACATAGAGCCCATGTTTGTTACTTCCTCTGTGTTAAGATTTTCGATGCCTTCTATCTGGGTCAGATTAGTGCAACCATCGAACCACTTACAACAGCTCGTTGGTCTTGCATTAGCAAACGAAGCATCAAATACTACCTTATTAATATTAGTTGATTGATCGCTCCACTCAGGTGTATTATCACCTTCATTCAAATCATAAGCACCTTCGGGCTTGGAAAGGCCGCGTCTAAATGTAAGCGTTCCAGTAGCATTGTCAAACTCGGCATAATCAAATACAGGAGTAAAATAACCATCCGTGCCGCAGTTGGCAAAGGTGTGGTCGGTCTTGCTATTGTTATAACCTTTGAGCTTTTCGCAACCAGTGAACATATCAGAACCATTAATTACCTTTGTTGTAACAAACTTGTCGCTGACGTAGATGGTTGTGAGAGCGGAGCAGCCAGAGAACATATCGTTTATATACTCCACCTTCGCTGTGTTGAAGTTAGTGAGGTCGAGAGATTCGAGAGCGGAGCAGCCATTGAACATCATGTACATAATCTCCACCTTCGCTGTGTTGAATTTAGTGAGGTCGAGAGATTTGAGAGCGGAGCAGCCAGAGAACATAGAGCTCATATCCGTCACATTCTCGGTGTTGAAGTTAGTGAGGTTAAGAGATTCGAGACCTGAGCAGCCCATGAACATACAGCTCATATTCGTCACATTCTCGGTGTTGAAGTTAGTGAGGTTAAGAGATTTGAGAGCGGAGCAGCCTTCGAACATATTGTTCATATACTCCACATTCGCTGTGTTGAAGTTAGTGAGGTCGAGAGAGGTGAGAGCGGAGCAGCCATCGAACATATGGTACATAAACTCCACATTCGCTGTGTTGAAGTTAGTGAGGTCGAGAGATTTGAGAGCGGAGCAGCCATTGAACATATTGTCCATTTCCGTCACCTTCTCTGTGTTGAATTTAGTGAGGTCGAGAGATTTGAGAGCGGAGCAGCCATTGAACATATTGTCCATAAACTCCACATTCGCTGTATTCAAATATTCAAGGCCTGAAATTGTTTCCAAGGTTTCGCAGCCATTAAAGAATTCTCTCAACGATGTAGGAGCGTAAGTTTTGAAATTATCTTCGAAAACAATGTTCTTAATTGTACTCGCCTTTATACCTAAAAGAGAGCACATGTTGCTCACCGTCTGTGTGTTATCTACCACAGCCATACGGCTTAAATCAAGACCTTCCAGATTGTCTGAAGTGATTTTTTTGAAAGTCAATGTAGAGTTCGTAGCAACGTAGTCTGCAACATATTCAGAAAAAGTGGTTGCTGTTTTCAGATCGTATATGCATGTGCGGTCGGCATTTTTATTATCTGAGACGTCTTTTGTGTAAGACAACTTCAAAGAATGCTTGCCAACAGATAATAATACTTTAATCTCTATTTGCTTTATTTTGCTAATCGTCCAAGACTTTTTGTTATCTAAAGTAATAGTGGCTTTATCAAAATATTCTGAAGAAACGAGATGCTTAAACGTCAATAACGTAGGCTTTTCTACTGTGAAATTGACTACAGTCTCTGAAGTGCTACTATTCACATTATAATTACTTGACATCAGTCCCTTGCTACCATCAGGAATAGGGAAGCCAAGATCCTTCATTCCATCTGCGTTCAAGTCCAGCATCTTCCAAGGATAACCGCCGTCATCAGTAATGGTAACATCGGTTATACCCTCCAAGTTTTTAAACAAAGCATAGCGTGGATCTTCTGTTGTAGTCTGCGCCACCATACGTGTAGGCACAAACAGCAACATGAGCAACATCAATGGGAACAGGGCAAATCTACAGAACTTTGCCCCCCCCATAGTTCATACGGTCGACATGCGACACATTGAATTGATTGGTAATTTTTTTCATAATTTAATTTTATATTTGTTATTTATATTTGTCTGCTTATTGCCGAAATTCACTCCAGGAAATACAGGAGGTTTAACGACATGATGAATATCGATACCAGAAATAGAAAGATATAAAACTGTTCCTGCTTGAAGAAATCACGAAAGGTGATGCGAGCCTTCCGATGTTCCTCAAGATACATCCTGTACTCATGTATCATAGCATATACGAAGATGATGCCTAACATGAGTGCCGCCATCCCGATGATGATCAGGGCGAGTTCTATCCTTGGCATGGTTTCTAATATTTCTTTCATGGTGCAAATATAGTGTTTTTTTTTCAAAAAAGGTGTCGCATTCCTATGAATGCGACACCTTTTTTAACGTATTTTTTCATTTCGCAATGCGTTTTCCTGGTATTTATCGAAAAATGGTTAGTCCTGCATTTTATCCTCTGCGGCTACATTTTCAGCCATTTTCTCCCGTCATTCGGTAGGAGTACAGCCTTCTTTTAATTTGAAAATGCGGTACAGATAGGGACAGGCAGAGAAGCCACAAAACGTACCTCGGCAAGCCAGAGGCGGAAGGTGGAGTTTAGGAATGAAGTGAAGTAGCGTGCCAACTCGTTCTTGGAAATATCCAGCGAGCGCGACAGGATAACCATGGTTCAATATGGTATCCCCCGCCGGCGCACCAGTCTTCCAGCTTCTCGAAATTCTCTTTCCGAAAGCCAGGGGTGTAAAGTTTCTTTATTCTGAAGTTTCGCAAGTTCACGACTCTAATAATTCATTCCGAAGTACCAGAGAGGGATGATGATTCCATGCCCCGTCTCTATATCGTCTTTTACGATACGTCCGTTTTTTACATCCTCTATCTGCTTTTTACCTTTCTTCCTTCCGCCAATCTCAAAGGTATAATCACCAATGGTAAAGTCGGAAACCCTGGAGGAAGTAACGTCTTGTTTTTCTCTCATCTGATTGTAGAAGAAAGTTTCCCTTATATTTCCTATGTTGGGATTAGAGGTGAGTACTGACATCAGACTTGGGTTATCGACATAAACTTTTTCCACCTTCCCCAGATTGCGCATACCCGAAGTATCATCTCTGAGCAGACCTATCATTCCTGCACGCTCCAGATAGACGAGATAATCAGGCACGTTGTTCTTACTTACCCCGATTTCTGTGGCGAGGTTCTCTACGCTTGGCTTATAGGGAGCCAACCCGGAAAGAATGACGAGCATACGCTTCAGTTTGCGTGCTGTTGAAGCTTTCATATCAGCATATTGCGGAATGTCAACTTCTACCGTCTGGTCTATCACCTGCAGCATTCTTTGTGTAAAATCTCCCTCTATGGCAAATGGGTAATAGCCATGGTCGAGGTACGCTCTGAAAACAGGCAATGGATGGTCTAACCCCGGAATCTCTACCTGGTGATTGAGTATTTCGTCGAGACTGAAAACTCTGGTCTTGATGCCTTCAAAAAGTTGCAGGTATTCCCTGAACGACAAGCCTTGCATCATATACATCAGCGCCCGACGACTCAGATCAGCTTCGCCCTTCTTGATATCCAAGACCGATGAACCGGTAAAGATAAGGTTCAGGGATGGGTGCATGTCGTAAATTTGCTTCAGTTCTCTGCTCCATCCGGCATACTTGTGAATTTCATCTATATAAAGATGTGTACCACCCTCCTTGATAAACTCGTCAGCAAAGTCAATCAAGGAATGATTTGAAAAATAGATGTTGTCGGCAGACACATACAGGTGATGGCCTTCCTTAGACAACTTGATGCGCTGAAGTATCATGGTGGATTTTCCAACACCTCGCGGACCAACGATACCTACTAATCGTCCATTCCAGTTGATTTCATCATATTTATATCTGATGAAATCAAGCGGAGTACGTTTCAATAACTCCGCCATGTATTCATAAAGTTTATTGTCTATCATATCTTGCTCTTTTAGATGAATATCGTTTAAAACTGCAGCAAAGATACAAATAATCCCTCAATGAGGGATGAATTCTTTCGAAAAGTTCCCTCATTGAGGGATGAATTTAATTATTTTTATCCCTCATTGAGGGATTTTTGCACATTGTTATTACCAAAATGAGTTCGTGCCAAACTTGGCAAAAAACGCAAGTTTGGCACGAACTCAACTTATAGTTTCAGGAGTTTGGCAAACTCCCAGACTACGATACCGGCTGTTACGCTGACATTCAGGGAATGCTTGGTACCGAACTGGGGAATCTCCAGACAGCCATCGCTCATATCCACGATGTTCTGCTTGACTCCCTTCACCTCGTTACCGAAAATCACGGCGTAGCCTTTGGGAAGTGAAGAGTGAAGAGTGAAGAGTGAAGAATTCTCTTGCTTTACAGATTCGATTTCCTGATTGAAAAGCTTGTCATGAGCCTCAGGCAGGTTCTGGAGCTTGGTGGAGCCTTCTACCTGCTCGATGCTATATACAAAATAGCCTTTCTGCTTCAACTTCTCTACAGCCTCTTCGGTAGTCTTGAAGTATTCCCAATCCACGCTGTCTTCGCCACCCAATGCCGTCTTGTGAATCTCGACATTGGGAGGGGTGGCGGTGATTCCGCAGAGATACACCGCCTCTACACGGAAGGCATCGCAGGAACGGAAAACACTTCCTACATTATATAATGAACGCACATCATCCAGGACCACTATCAGGGGCAGCTTCTCGGCTTCCTTGAATTCCTCCAGGGTGAGGCGGTTCATCTCTATCGTTCTTAATTTGCGCATTATAATATACCTTATTATAATAATACTGAACTTTCGCATATCAGGAAGTTAAAGGAGTTAAGGAAGTTAAGGAGTTAAGACGTATGTCTTGCTGCTTAAAAACTACGCCAAAAAGACTGTTGTCTTAACTCCTCAGCGACCGTAGGGAGCGATAACTCCTTTAACTCCTTTAACTTCTGAGCTTGTGAAACTTGAATAATATAATCAGAGGCGGTTAAGCCTCTGCCTCTTTGGTCTTGTAGGCAAGGGCGTACATGCGAATCTGCTTGATCATCGCCAGAAGACCATTGCTGCGGGTTGGACTCAAATGGTCTTTCAGACCAATTTTCTCTACGAAATAGAGGTCGGCATCCATAATCTCGGTTGGGGTATGACCGCTCAACACACGGATGAGGAGGGCGATGATACCCTTTACGATGAGCGCATCGCTATCGGCAGTGAATACGAGCTTGCCATCTACATAATCGCATTGCAACCATACGCGGCTCTGGCAGCCGTCGATAAGGTTCTGCTCGTTCTTGTATTTCTCATCGAGAGGAGCCAACTCGTTGCCCAAGTCAATGAGCATCTGATACTTGTCCATCCAGTCGGTGAAATCCTGAAACTCCTCTACTACTTCATCCTGCAATTCATTAATTGTTGCCATTATTTTATTTCTTTAATTTCATTTACTGTAATCAACTTATAGAGCTTGTCGTTAGGGCGTACCTTATCTGGTACAGGGATGGAAACTCTCCAGCCCTGCTGCGCTGTTTCTACCGGTTTCAGGTCGTAGCGGATTTCATCGGCATGGAGATACATCACACCGGTGGTGTTACCCGTAATCAGCAGTTTCTCGCCCTTGTCGAAGGTAGATGCCTCTACGGCTACTTCTGCCACACCCAACTTAGAGAAATATTTCATCACCTTGCCCACTAGCACCTTCTTCTCGGTAGCTACGGAACCGTAATGCTTGTTCCATTCACCGAGAGTCTGCCCCTGGTAATAACCATCCCAGAAACCACGGTTGAAGACGGTGGCGAGTTTCTCATCCCACTCATCCTTCTTCTCCTCGGTAAAGGTTCCGTCGAGCACGGCAGCTATCGCCTCCTTATAACATTTCACTACGGTATATACGTATTCAGGACCACGGGCACGGCCTTCAATCTTGAAGACGCGCACACCGGCATCCATCATGCGGTCGATGAAGCGGATGGTCTTCAGGTCCTTCGGACTCATCACATACTTGTTGTCGATTTCAAGCTGGTTGCCAGTTTCGTTATCTGTAACAGTATAGCTGCGGCGGCAAATCTGAACGCACTCGCCACGGTTGGCAGAGCGGTTGGCATTAGCGAGACTCATGTAGCACTTGCCCGATACAGCCATGCACAGAGCACCATGACAGAACATTTCGATGCGAATCTGCTTGCCCATAGGTCCGCAGATGTTCTGCTGCTCTATCTGCTCATGGATGTGCTTCACCTGGTTCATGTTCAATTCACGTGCCAGTACGGAAACATCAGCAAAGCGTGCATAAAATTTCAAAGCCTCTGTGTTTGAGATATTTAACTGTGTAGATAAGTGAACCTCCTCGCCCACTTCATTGCAATAGCTCATTACAGCCACATCGCTGGCGATGACAGCAGAGATGCCTGCCTCCTTGGCAGCATCGATGATTTCCTTCATCGTTGGGATATCGTTATCGTAGATGACAGTATTGACGGTGAGATAGGTCTTGATACCATGCTCGTTGCAGGTAGCAGCAATCTCACGCAAATCATCGATAGTAAAATGGTTGGCTGAATGGGATCGCATGTTCAACTTGCCGATACCAAAGTATACGGAGTCGGCGCCAGCCTGTATGGCAGCAGCCAGTGACTCGCGTGAGCCCACTGGTGCCATCACTTCAAATTCGTTTATCTTTGTATTCATGAATGCAATTTTCTAATTTCAGGTGCAAAGTTACACCAAAATGAAGACAAAACACAGAAAAATGGAGAAAAAATGACAGAAATTCGATTATATTGACAAATCAATCACGATTATTTGTCTATATTTGCCTATAAATAAGAATATATCCCTAGGATATACTTCTTTTTATATGAATCCAATCCAGTTTTACGGCTGGTATTATTAATTAAAATTAAAATGAAAGCGTATGAAGAAAGCTTTTACCTCAGGAATGATTCTGTTCCTGGCAATGACCACAATGGTTAGTTGCACACAAGAAAACGTGATGCTTGAAACAACACCACAAGTCAAGAACCAAGAAGTAAGATTCTGCTTCTTCGAAAAATCCATTGTGCCTATCGGTCAGGATGCAGAGAGCAATCTTGCCAGAACAAGAGCCGACGGGAGCGAGAAATCGCTCAAGGATGCAAAACTCTACACAGATCTGCAAGTATGTCTCATTCCGAAAGGAGATGAAACTACTGCCGGTTATACCGTAAGACAGGAAAACTGGGATGACGAATTCGGAAACGTCAGCCTGCAGGTGCCGGCAGGAGAATACACGCTCGTTGCCGTAGCAGCAAAAACTGATTTGCAGCAGGAAGAACGAATCGAAGTTAAATCAAGGTATGAAATGACCTTTGCCAACAATATCGTACGCGATATGGCGTATACCCTGCAGGATATCAAGGTGGAAACGGGCAGCAAAGCCGTAACACAGAATGTTTCGCTGAAACGTGCCGTCAGCTGTTTTGAACTGCGTGCTACCGACATCATGCCCCTGACTACCAAGACTCAGGAAATCACGATAAGCGGAAGCTGCGGCACGGTGTTCAATCCTTCTACCGGATTCTGCAAAGAAAAGGCTACTATCACCCGAAACTTTTCTTTAGAAGCCAAAGAACACCAGGAAAGAAGCATTTACTATACACTCTACACCCTTCTGACCGACAAAGATGTAACCGACATCCACATAACAGCTACGGCAAAAGACAAGGAAGAAAAAGTTATCAAGACCATCAGCTTTGACAACGTACACCTGGTTATCGGAAAGAAGACTACCTATACCGGTCCGATTTTTACCTACCCTGCCAACAATATGTCGTTCACAGTCAACCAGCCGGAGATTCCTGCATCAGGCTATGACAAGAATTTTTAATAACCCATGGCGTTTTAAGAAAGATTAATGCCACAGATTAAAATCTTTTTTGTATTTTTGCGGCATGGAAAGAAAGAACATTATAACCATAGGACTCGCTCTGCTTGTATTCGCCGGTTGCGGATACAGACATCAGCGAGCCGGTATCTCAGAGACAGGTGGAGGCGAGGATTATCTTCCGGAGCATATCCACCTGATCAGTACTACGCCCGTCAAGGACCAGGGCAACAGCGAACTCTGCTGGGCATACGGCATGCTTGCCACCATCGAAAGCGAGCACATCATGAAGGGAGATTCCGTGAATCTCTCCATCGCCTACATAGCCCGCATGATGCTGGAAGAACAGGCACTGGAATATTACTTTGCACAAGGAAAGAAGAACATCAGCCTGCGCGGTACTGCCCCGATGCTGATACATTATATAGATAAGTATGGTGCACAACCTTACGACAGCTATGAAGATCCGAAACACGTGAACTACAAGGTGCTCTGCCGCAAGGTGCAGAAACTGTGCGATGGCGCCATCTTGAAGAAAGCGGGCATCAGCCAGCTCAAGGAGGAACTGAACGACCTGTTTGACGCAGAAATAGGCTACATGCCTGCCAAGGCCGTACACATGCTGGGTGCCGAATATACCCCTCAAGAGTTTGCCCACAGCGTATGCTATCCCGAGGAGTATGTATCGCTCACCAGTTTCTCGCATCATCCTTACAGAGAATACTTTGCGCTCGAGATTCCCGATAACCGGATGCACGATGCCTATCTGAACCTTCCGCTCGACGAGCTGATGCTCCACATCAGGAAGGCGGTAGAAAAAGGACACCCGGTATGCTGGGAAGGTGACATCAGCGAACCTGGCTTCAAGGAACCAAGGAAGAACTGTGTAGACATACAGCCGATGGAACGCCCCGTGACCCAGGCATCGCGACAGAAGGAGTTTGAACAGCTTCGCACCACCGATGATCATGTGATGGAAATCATAGGTATCTTCATGAAAGGCAAGCAGAGATTCTACGTCTGCCGCAATTCATGGGGCAAGAACTGGGGCAACAAGGGACTCATCTACCTATCGGAAGACTATCTGCGCCTTAAGACCATCGCCGTGTTCATGAGCGAAGAGGCATATCTGTACAACCGGTCAGGGCGATGAGGCGTACCTTACTCATCTCCCAAAGACAGCATAAACCTCCTCTCTATATATAATAAGGTATAAGCTTAACTATAATCAGGAATAAGCTCCCAAACAGGCTTCAGACATAAGAAATGTGTTAAAATGGTTGACATACATCAAATAGCTGTTAAATAGCACGTGTGTGCGCACACATATAGTTGATTTATATCAAAAAAGAGGCTTTTTTATGTGATTTTCTCTTAAAACATTTGGTGGGTTCGGAAAATCGTCGTACCTTTGCATCGTCAATAAGACAAAAAGGTTATTAGGTTTTTAGGTTAAGATTGTTAGTTGTTTTAGGTTATTAGTTAGTTTAAAGGTAAATTTAAGATTGTTTATTCAGAGAAACGGTATTAGTTAAGGTAAAGAAAAGATTGTTTATTCAAGGACGACAAAAAGTTTAGGTTATTAGGTTTTTAGGTTTAAGATTGTTAGTTGTTTTTTTATTAGGTTTTAGTTTAAAGGTAAATTTAAAGATTGTTTATTCAAGGACAACAGGATAATTTCAACAGGTGAGTTGAAGGTAAAAAGATCAAATGTATGGGATAACCAAAGATGACGCCTGAGCAGAATTGCTGCTTCGGGCTTCGTAATGGAAAGGGTAACAAAAAACCCTTGAGTTATGAGAAATTTGGGAATATCGTATTAGAAGAGCGCAATTTCGAAATCATTCGAAGTTGCGCTCTTTATTTTATCCCCTAGGTAAAGAAGCTAGGACATATGTATTACTACATAAAAACTTTGCCAAAGACTATAGCCATAACTCCTTAAAGTACTTAACTCATTTACTCCTAGACTGGAGAAAGTTCAGTTTGAGAAAAAATAACCGCCAAATTATTTTGTTTTACCAACGAAAAGTCGTAATTTTGCAGAAGATATATAAAGATAAGAAATTATGGCAAGACATCCTCTCTGGAACGAAGAATACTGGCTCCTGCTGTTGCAGCTGTACCAGAAGAAGCCCATGGGCGTGAAACCTCTCTATTCGAAAGGGATGGTCGACTTGAGCCTGGAACTGCATATTCCACCTGAGTTTCTGCACGAACAGATGTTCAAACTCAGAATGGTGACTCCGAGAATCAAGCGACTATGGGAAAAGTATGCCGATAAGCCACAGAAACTGAAGCGCGATATACAGCGCATCAGACAGATGAACGGCTGCGGAAACGCCATACAGTTCTTCGAGGGAGTGGAAGTGAAGGAAACATTCGAGAAAAACTGGGAACCACTGGAAAGTGAACCATCGCTCACCCCCGTGAAACTCATCATCATCCTCGATCTCTACTTCCAGCTTACACCAATCACCATGGTGCCGGAAACACCGGAAATCATCGACCTGGGAAAACTCATCAGGACATCACCGAAGGTCATTGCCGAGGCGATGGGCGTATTCATGTACTGCGACCCCTATCTCAACCGCGAAGATATGCTGATACACCCGCTGCTAGAAGCATGCAGCGACATCTGGCACCAATACGGAAACGGAAATCCAGACAAGCTTTACCAGCTTGCCAACGAACTAAAAGAATACTTTAAGTAATTATGGCTCAAAAACTCATACAGACACAGGCACAGAAGTTACAGCAACTTCAAAGACTTTCAGCCCAGCAAATGCTGCAGGTGAAACTGTTGGAAATGCCGCTCACGGAGCTGGAAGACAGTATCAATGCAGAACTGGACGATAATCCCGCTCTGGAAAGCGAGAACCCAGACGACATGCTCAACGAGAATGTCGCCAATGATGATTCGCCCGCAGATGATGAGTACGACAACAGCAGCGATGAGGATGCCTACGAGGCTGAATCTGAAAAAGAAGAAAGAAAAGACGAACTGGACCAGGCACTGGAAAGCATCGGAAAAGACGACCAGATGCCTGACTACAATACAGACAGATACAACAACCAGGACAGCGCTGACTACGAAGAAATGGTTTACGGCGACACCACCTCTTTCTATGATAAGCTGAAGGAACAGATGGACATGCAGCCGCTCAGCGACAAGGAGAAGGAAGTAATGGAATATCTCATAGGTTCACTGGATGACGACGGACTGCTCCGCAAGGACCTGGACAGCATCTGCGATGAACTCGCTATCTATCACAACATCGATGTTACGGAAAAAGACATCGAGCACGTGCTCCACATTCTACAGACCTTCGACCCAGCCGGTGTAGGAGGAAGAAGTCTGCAGGAATGCCTCCTGCTGCAGGTTAAGAGACTGCCGAGAGGTGTGCTCCGCAAGACGATGGAAGAGGTGTTTACCGACTATTTTGACGAGTTTACCAAGAAACATTGGGACAAGATCAAGGCAGGACTGGAACTGAACGATACACAGGTAGAAACCCTGCAGGCAGAAATCAGAAAGCTGAACCCGAAACCGGGCGCATCGATGGGCGAAACAGAGGGAAGAAACATGCAGCAGATTACCCCCGACTTCATCATCGACACCAATGACGACGGAACGATTACATTCTCGCTGAACCGTGGCAACATTCCGCAACTGACGGTTTCGCCATCATTCACCGACATGATTGACACCTACAGGAAGCATAAAGACAAGATGAGCCGGAGCGACAAGGAAGCCCTGCTCTATGCCAAGGAAAAGGTGGACAAGGCACAGGGATTCATCGAAGCCATCAAGCAGAGAAGACATACCCTCATCGTCACCATGAAGGCAATTATCGACATACAGCGGCAGTTCTTCCTGGATGGAGACGAGGCTGACCTGAAACCGATGATCCTGAAGGATGTAGCAGAACGCACGGGACTGGACATCAGTACCATCTCGAGAGTGAGCAACGTGAAGTATGCCCAGACTAAATGGGGCACCTTCCCGCTGAAGTTCTTCTTCACAGACAGCTACACCACTGAAGACGGCGAAGAGATGTCTACCCGCAAAATCAAGATTGCCCTGCACGACATCATCGAGAAAGAAGACAAGAAAAAGCCGATCAGCGATGATGCACTCGCCAAACTGCTGAAGGAGAAGGGATTCCCTATCGCACGACGTACGGTGGCAAAATATAGGGAGCAACTGGGCATACCGGTGGCACGACTCAGGAAATAAGATAGTGGTATGAGTCAGGAAGAAACCGGGGCCCACTACAAAATATTTGAGAGATAAAAAGAATATATACGTTATTAGTGTTATGAAAGAGAAGAATATCATATTGACAGCACGCATCATGAGCATGATCTTCACGCCCTTCTATCTGCCGATGGTAGGACTGATTGCTCTGTTCATCTTCAGTTATATGTCGCTGTTACCGATAGGATACAAACTGGTGATGCTGGGCATGGTCTACCTCCTGACCGTCGTAGCTCCATCGCTACTCATCCACCTCTACCGCATGGTTCAAGGCTGGACCTCGCGTGAACTGGGCAAGAAGGAGCGTCGTATTGTGCCTTACATCCTCTCTATCGTATGTTACTTCGGCTGTTTTTTCTGGATGGAATACCGCAATACGCCTCGCGTCATCAGTATCATCGTAGTGGTAGCGCTGGCGATACAGATGATTTGCGCCTTCATCAATGTATGGTGGAAGATCAGCACCCATACGGCAGCCATCGGAGGTGTGGCAGGAGCTCTGGTGTCTTATTCTGTAGCCTTCAATTTCAATCCGCTGTGGTGGCTCTGCCTTGTGCTGATGATGGCAGGCGCAGTAGGAAGTGCCCGCATGATACTCCGACAACATACGCTGTCACAGGTAGTTGCAGGATTTCTGATAGGCACCGCCTGTGCTATTTTGGTAATATAAAGTTTATAATAAAATATAAGAAGAAATGAAACCATTAGTAAGCATTATTATGGGCAGTACAAGCGATCTGCCTGTTATGGAAAAAGCATGTAAGTGGTTGAACGACAACCAGATTCCTTTCGAGGTTAATGCCCTCTCTGCTCACCGCACTCCAGATGCAGTAGAGTCATTCGCCAAGGGAGCCAAGGAGCGTGGCGTGAAGGTTATCATCGCCGCTGCCGGTATGGCTGCCGCCCTTCCTGGTGTTATCGCAGCATCTACTCCTCTGCCAGTAATCGGCGTGCCTATCAAGGGTATGCTCGATGGTCTTGATGCCATGCTCAGCATCATCCAGATGCCTCCTGGCATTCCTGTAGCTACTGTTGGTGTGAATGCGGCTCAGAACGCTGCCATCCTCGCTGCTGAAATGATTGCCCTTGCCGACAAGGAAGTGGCTCAGAAGGTAGAGGCTTGGAAGGCGGGGCTCGGTGCCAAGATCGAGAAGGCCAACAAGGACCTGGCTGAGGTGAAATACGACTTCAAGTGTAATTAATCTAATATGTGATATGCCCCATTCTTTTGGGGCATATCTTATCTTATATATTATGGTAGATTTATTCAATTATACCCGCCGTGCCTCTTCTGTGGCACATATCGGAGCCATCGACCTGGGTGGCGATAATCCTATCCGCATCCAGTCAATGACCACCACCAACACCAATGATACCGAGGCTTGCGTTCTCCAGGCAGAGGAAATCATCAAGGCTGGTGGCGAGCTGGTGCGCTTCACCACTCAGGGTTCCCGCGAGGCAGAGAACATGAAAAACATCAATGCCGGCATTCGTGCCGACGGCTATCAGACTCCGCTCGTAGCCGATGTTCACTTCAATCCTAATGTTGCCGACGTGGCTGCTCTCTATTGTGAGAAAGTGCGCGTCAATCCTGGCAACTACGTGGATCCTGCCCGCAAGTTCATCAAGCAGGAATATACCGACGAGGAGTATGCCCACGAACTCCAGAAGATTGAGGATCGCTTCGTACCTTTCCTCAACATCTGCAAGGAGCATTATACTGCCATCCGCATCGGTGTGAATCATGGTTCACTCTCCGACCGCATCCGTAACCGCTACGGCGATACGCCAGAGGGCATCGTAGAGAGCTGTCTCGAGTTCCTGCGCATCTGCAAGAAGGAGAATTTCCACGATGTGGTTATCAGCATCAAGTCATCCAATACCGTTGTGATGGTTCGCTCCATGCGCCTCCTGGTAGAAGAAATGGAGAAGGAAGGCATGAACTACCCACTCCACCTCGGCGTAACCGAAGCCGGCGAAGGCGAGGATGGCAGAATCAAGAGTGCCGTGGGTATCGGTGCCCTGCTGGCCGATGGCATCGGCGATACCGTTCGTGTAAGCCTCAGCGAGGAACCGGCTGCAGAGATTCCTGTGGCACGCCATCTGGTAGATTACATCGGCAAGAAGAAGGGGCATCTGATGATTCCTGCCGCAGCTTGTCCTTCATTCGACTGGCTGCGCCCTACCCGCCGCGAAACCGTGGCTGTAGGCAATATCGGCGGCAGCAACGTTCCGGTAGTTATCAGCAACCGAATCAACGGCGAGAGCACCGCTTGTGAGAACAAGGATGCTACTCCAGACTATATCTACATCGGCAGCAAGATGCCTAAGCAGTTTGTGGCTGGCCAGAGCTACATCGTAGATTACAACGTTTACGAGACGCTGAACAGCAAGCCAGAGACTACTGGTGCCAAACTCTACCCTATCTTCCCTACCATGGCGATGCCGCTCATCGCCAGCATCAAGGCAGACGTGAAGTTCCTCACCCTGCAGTTTGGTACTCCAGCCGAGGAATATATCGCCTGTCTGAAGGCTCATCCTGAGGTGGTGGTTATCTGCGTAAGCAATCATCAGAACCGCCTGGGCGACCAGCGTGCATTAGTTCACGAGATGATGAATGCCGGCTTGAAGAACCCTGTGGTTTTCGCCGAGATGTACCAGTACGGCAAGGAGGAGAAGAGCTACTTCCAGTTGGAGGCTGCTGCTGATATGGGAGCCTTGATGATTGATGGTCTGGCCGATGGTATCTGGCTGATGAACAATGGAGACATCCCTGCCCAGACAATAGATGAAACCGCTTTCGGAATACTTCAGGCAGCCCGTCTGCGCACCAGCAAGACCGAGTATATCAGTTGTCCGGGATGCGGCAGAACCCTCTACGATCTTCGTGAAACCATCGCCAAGATCAAGGAGGCAACCAAGCATCTCAAGGGTCTGAAGATAGGTATCATGGGCTGTATCGTGAATGGTCCAGGCGAAATGGCGGATGCCGATTACGGCTACGTAGGTGCCGGTCCTAACCGAGTAAGTCTCTACCGCAAGCAGGTTTGCGTAGAAAAGAATATTCCGCAGGAGGTGGCAGTAGAGCATCTACTCGCCCTCATCGACTCGGACAAGCAATAATTATTTAGGCACGGATTACACAGATTACACGACTCTTTATTAGAGATTATGATATGGTTTATTAGCAGTTGCGCCATAAATCCGTGTAATCCGCGTAATCCGTGCCTAATTTATACCCGCCCCTAATCACTCCCCGCTCCTAATCCATAGTGCCTTCAAAAGTTCAGGAATGAATGTTATCTTTAAGTTAATCTCCACCTCCTTATATGGCTCTTTCACAAAAAAAATGTATCTTTGCAACTGTAATCATCAAAAACTGAAAAGATTATGGCAAATACTAAACTGCTCCTGGTAGAGGATGATGAAAACCTCGCCTATATGGAGAAAAGTTGCTTCGAAGATATCATCGGAGGATATGAGGTGAAAACCACCGTTAACGGCAAGGAAGGACTGAAGGTTTGGCAAGACTTTCAGCCCGATGTCATCGTATCTGATATCGACATGCCTATCATGGATGGAATAGAAATGGTGAAGAAAATACGCGAGGTTGACGGAAAAACCATAATTCTGTTTACCACCGGACTCACCTCGCCGAAAGACCTGAAGGCAGGTTATGCCGCCGGGGCCAACAACTATGTGAAGAAGCCGTTTATTCCGGAAGAGCTTGATGCTCATATACATAGCCTACTCCAACTGAAAGCCGGAGCCCGCAGCGAAAACGCCAGCAACCAGATAAAACTGGGTAAATACATTCTAGATGCCGATCATGCTACTCTGAAAGATACGCAGGATGGTAAACAGAAAATGCTCACCGCACGAGAGGCAAAGATTCTGGAACTGCTGGCAGTAAACAAAAACGAGGTGGTACGCCGCGAAGCCGTATTGAGCCGGTTCTGGGGAGTGGAAGACAAAGACTATTTTGCTTCCAGAAGTTTGGACGTATTCATCAAGAAAATCCGCACAGCGCTGGAAGACGAACCGGGCGTAGAACTGAAAACCATCAGAGGTGTGGGATTCAAACTCATCGCAGAATAAGCATCCCCCCTCTAATAACATCATACGAGAATCAAATTAGAATAAAGAAAAAAAGACAGAAAAAACATCATCATGCTGAAAGCGATATTATACTATATACTATTCCTGGCGGAATATCTCATCACCATCTTCATAGGAGGATTCCTGGTGGGATTCTACATGGCCATAAACATCCCTTCGGGCTCCCACAGCCAGCAGATAGAAGGTCCGGAAGAATCCATCTATCCAATCATACAGGAAGAATCCATCTATCCATTTATAATGGTCATCGGATTTCTGTGCATACTCATTGTATGGTTTACCTTCGGACATTACAAGTTCTCCAGGTTCTCGCTTGGAAAGGTGATTCCTGCCGACAAATGGAAGGCAATGACCATTTGCACCATGCCGATTCTTGGCTTTACCATGGTCTTCTATTCCATCATGAACCTCTTCCATCTCGACTTCCTGCCCAAGCAGATGATGGAGATGAGCTATCTCGGCTTCCTGCCTTACAATATCATCGAATCGTTTATATCAGTCTATATCTTCTACGGCGCCATTCAGGAGGAACTCATCCGCTGCGGCAAGAAGAAATGGGTGCAGCTGCTCACGCTCTCGATCATGATGCTGCCTGCATGCATGATGTCGGTAACACCCAGTGGTGATATCAATGTAGATCTGACTGTGATCGGTTTTATCACCCTCTGCTACTGCAGCTGGATATACGGCAAGACACGCAGCACCATCATTCTCATCGTGCTCTATTTCATATCCAATCTGGTTCCCTTCCATTTTGAATCGAAAGTGCTCGGCATATTGCTCCTGATAGCCGGTGCGGCATTAAGCATAGGCGGATTCGCTGCCCTGAGCAGGAAACTGCCTGAAATGCTTGTGAAAGATGAAAACGAATAGAGCCAAGGCACTCAGCACCACAGCACTGATAGCCGTGCTCTGCATGCAGCTGTTCTGGATGTGGAACTCCTTCGAGATGACCGTTCACCAGATGGGGTTTGAAACACCCTGGAACCTGGCACCGGATGTCAGGGCACAGGCCCTGCTCGCAGCCTTTTACGAAAGCAAGTTCACCGTTCTCACCTCTCTCCTCACCACGGTGGTCATCATCCTGAGCCTCATCGACCAGATTAACTACATCGATGAGCAGGAAAGGGTGCGCCTGCTGCGCGAGGACTTCTCCTATGCAATGGTTCACGACATGAAGTCGCCCCTTACCTCTATCATCATGGGAACCAAATATCTGCACAGCGGCGTACTGGAGAAGAAGCCGGAAATGAAGGAGAAATATTTCTGTATCGTAGAAGACGAGGCACAGCATCTGCTTGCTCTCATCAACCGCCTGCTTACCATCTCAAAACTGGAACATGGTAAACTGAGTATCCAGAAGGCTGAAATAGATCTGGAGGCGATGATAGAGGATGTGGTGGATAAATACAAGGCGAAATCGGCGAAACCGATTCATATCACCACCCTATTCGGAGCCACTTCGGCACTGGCAGATAAGGAATATCTGAAGGAGGCTATCAGTAATATAGTAGATAACGCCACCAAATACTCGAAGGAAGAAATCAACATTCAGATTTCCACCTCCGAGAATGACAGAAATGTATATATCAAGATATACGATGAGGGTATCGGCATAGCCAGAAGTGAGATGAAAACAATCTTCAACCGCTTTGAGCGTGCTGCTGAGCACGAAAGAGACGCCCGGAAGACCCGTGGCGGCTTCGGTATCGGGCTGAACTACGTGCTGCAGGTAATCAATGCCCATGGCGGCAAAGTAAGCGTAAAGAGCGAAAAAGGCAAATGGTCGGAGTTTACCATATCGCTGCCGAAATAATCAGCTTGCACAGCCATATTAATAACAAAGCTCCCGATGCATCATGCACCGAGAGCTTTGTTTTATCTTATTTCACGATAGAAGAAACCGGATTTCTCACACCCTTCATTCCTACGAGGAATGCCTTGGCAGCACCAAACTTGAGGAACATATCCAAACGGATAGGAATATGATTTTCATCATCGGTTACATAGAAATCTACGATTCTCTTATACTTGCGATTCTCATACTCCATATAGGCAAGACGCAGGCAACGGTACTTCACACCATTATCTGCCTTGATGGTAACCTTACCATCAAACTTTATCTGAGCTGGAGTGCGGTTCTTGCCATCAGCAATAGGGAATTTTACGGTGTAACCCTTCTTCCAGTTGGCAGGATCGAAACTGCGGGCACGCAGGAAGATGTTCATCATGTCGAAAACACAATCATCGTAAGTGGCATTCTTCCATACATGCTTACCATCATGCTGCTGACGGTGCTGTTTGAGATGACACCTACCGCCAGAATAGCTGTAGAAGACCTCATCTACCGTATAGCGCTTGCCCTCGTGAGCTCCCTTACGGAAATACATAGGTGCCAAATCGGTGCCGCTGTAGCAGAGCAGAGTGTCGCGAAGCACAAAGATATCATCTACACGCTTATTGCCTCTTGTAACAAGAGAACCGCGATAAGCAGGCTTACCATGACGGGTGGTTTGTACGATAGACATACTGGCATTACCAGCTTTTACCCAAACAAACTTCCAATTGTAATACAGATTGTAAGTAAGGAACTCACCCGACTTGAAGGCTGTATTACGGAAGGTACACTGGGCAGACACCGTAGTGCTGACTAGAAGTAGCAATAATACAATCCCGAATGATTTGATCGTTTTCATAACTCTTTATAATTTAGGAATGTACTCGATGCCAAGTTTCTTGGCACGTTGCGCATTCTGGTTCTTAACTTTCTTTTCTTTATCAGGCTTCTGCTTGGTAATGGCACCAGGCTTCTGACGGGAAAGTTCACGGGCCGTAGGATCCCAACTCTCGGTTAAATCCCATTTAGCCTTGCATTCTATCACGTCTGGATAGTAATACACCTCTTCTGCCTGTTCATCCTTATCATAGCAGCCTGTATCCCACTTGCCGTTGCCGTTGCGGTCTACTATCAGACGCATGTAATACTTCTCCGGCTTGAGATAATAGAATTCGGCTACTCCGTTCACTGCCTTCACTTCTTTCACCACCTGATCCTGCGCATTGAGTAGCTGAACGAGGAGCGGATGATTTTCGAAATCGTGCGTTACATTAATGAGCAGCGTGCCGTAAGTATCCAGGGAATTGACCTTGAAACCCTGTTTCACAGGTTTAGATACAAGTCCGTAAATGTCCTGGAACGCGGCAGAATCAACCTCCAGACTATATTCTATGTCCGGACGCCACTCGCCTCTCAGAATATACTTGCGGTTGCCCAGCGGCTTAAACTCCATCGGTGCCCTATACCATAGCGTATCATGCTTGGCATAGAGATGAATGCCTGCCGTATCGGCCTTGGCAAGCGGCGTATTGAAGGTGAAGATAACATTCTTGTCAGGATCGAGCTGAGAAGAGACACTCATCTGAACATCAAGCGGTTTTACAGCCATCACGCTATCATAAGGTTCACCCTTCTTCTTCAGTTTTTCCTGCTTCTTGGTCCATTTCTCCAGTTCCTTAGCCTGCGCCTTCATACGCTTTTCGTAAGGTTCCTTCGAAAGAATTTCGAGCGTATCAGTCTGGTTGCGGAGCACGCCCGTACTGTCTGTCATACGGTAAGTAAGCTCTATATTCAGCGTATCCTGGTTGACCAGCGCCGTATCCTTGAGCCAATAGGTAAGCGTATCGTTCTTCTCCGATTTTTCCAGAATAAAGGCATTTTTCTCATTAAAATTCAAGCCCTTGATCTGTGGCAGGATAGAATCACCATAACTGTAATAGAGCGAGAAACAGTTGGCCTTCTGACGCTCTGCCTTGAGGAAGAAGCGGTCGGAAACCAGTTCGGTAAAGGCACGGAGCACTACATTATCCGGTAGGAAATGAGTATAATTAACCTGATCTATCGACTTGATATGCAAGGAATCAATCCATGTAGTATCCTGTCGTACATCCGGCTTGCTTGACGGCACGATAATATCATGAGAAAAAGCGAGTTTTTCGCTTTTCTGGCTGAACATATAGTTGCCATCCATATCCTGCAGGGCATAGATGCGGTAAGAGCCCGGAGCCACACCTTTTATGACGAAGCGACCACGGCTGTCGGTACGGCTTACACGCAGCATAGGCTTGGTCTTGAAGGCTGAATCGGCATGATCAGCGTAAAGACCTACCAGAATACCCTTAATAGGCTCCAGATTCTCCGATTCGAGCACATATCCCGACACCTCCATCGTATCGATGACCTCGCCGGTAGAGAAACTGTAGGTATAGTTTCCCATCGGATTGCCCTCGTTATTATCGCTGATGGCATCGGAAAAGTCGATGGTATAGGTAGTATTCGGCTTGAGCGAATCTACCAGAGAAATCTGAATATGCTTGCCCGAAGCCTTGATTTCAGGCACTTCGAGCTGCGGAGGCGAAACAACCACTTTCTCGGTAGGATTATCTACCTTGATATATTCGTCGAAATAGATATTCACCTTCTTCTGCTTCACATTTACGCCCTTATCGGCTGGCGAAGCTCCAATCACCTTAGGAGGAGTTTCGTCGAACCAACCACCATCCGGCTGTCCCATCTTGGCACAGGATACCAACATGAGGAAAGCTAAGACGTAGAAAGGCAGAAACAGTGAATTTGCCTTCAACTTGCTCTTTATGTCGTTCAATTGAATCATTCTTTATATCTTCTTAATATCGCAGCATCACTTCAACTTCAGGCGGAAGAAGCATGCAGCTTGTTTTATTTGTTCATCATGAGCATCTCATCAATGTTCTTGCGGCTGTTGCTCAAGCGTGGAATCTTATGCTGTCCACCTAACTTACCCTTGCTCTTCAGCCATTCATTGAAGAGTCCCGGCTTAGCCTTCACTATCTCCAGATGCTGGAGGGTAACGTCGTGAAAGCGCTTGGCCTCGTAATCGCTGTTGATTTCCTGCAGCTTCTGGTCTAACAGACTGGCAAATTCATCGAGGCTGGCTGGCTCCTGAGAGAACTCTATGAGCCACTGGTGACGGCACTTGGCATTACTGTCCATATAAACCGGCGCAGCGGTATAATCAGAAACTTGAGCACCCGTCTTCTCGCAGGCATAAGCCAATCCCTTCTCGGCATTATCCATGATCAGTTCCTCGCCAAATGCATTAATAAAGTACTTGGTACGGCCGGTAATGACAAACTTATAAGGATTCTTGCTGGTAAACTGAACCGTATCGCCGATGAGATAGCGCCACAAACCACAGGAAGTGGTGATGATCATAGCGTAGTTCTTGCCTACCTCAACACCCCAGAGAGGCACAACGGTAGGATTTTCACTGCCGAATTCGTCCATAGGGATAAACTCGTAGAATACATCATAATCTATCATAAGCGACATGGCTGGGTCTGCCGGATCATCCTGCAATCCGAAGAATCCCTCGCTGGCATTATAAGTCTCCATATAATGCATGTTCGGCGAAGTGATGAGCTGTTCATACTGCTTGCGGTAAGGAGTAAAGGCAATACCGCCATGGAAGAATACCTCCAGATTAGGCCATACCTCTTCCAGATGCTTCTTGCCGGAAAGTTCCATGACACGCACCAACACACTAAGCATCCAGCTAGGAACACCCGAGATATTGGTTACGTTCTTATTCATCGTTTCGCGGGCAATAAGGTCGCGTTTCACTTCGAAATCGCTCAGGAGAGCGGTTGACTTCTTAGGAACACGCACCAGATTGGCAAGCGGATTGATATTTTCGATGAGGATAGCGCTCAGGTCACCCACCAGACTATCCGACACATTATAGTTAGGCGAATGGCTTCCACCTAAGATAAGACTCTTGCCATCAAAGAGTCTGCTCTTCGGATTATTGCGCAGATAATAGGCTACAGCATCAAAGCCTCCAGCATAATGAATGCCATGCAAGCCATCATGAGAAACCGGGATAAACTTACTCTTATCGTTGGTGGTGCCAGATGACTTGGCGTACCATTTTACCAGTCCCGGCCATAGAATATCCTTTTCGCCATGACGCATACGGTCGATATCCCCCTTCAACTCATCGTAGGTATTGACAGGAATATTCTGTGCAAATTTATCATAACTGTTGGTGGTATTTAATAAATGCTTGACACCATATTCAGTATTTTTTCCTTTATTTATAAGGTGCATAAGCACTTTATGCTGCAAATGTTCTGCATCATAGACATACTTCTCCAACTCCTTCTGCCGAGGTTTGAAGACGTTACTTACTATCGTTGTTAAACTCATATCTAGATATATATCATTTAAGTAGATGCAAAAGTAAATCAAACTTTTGATATAGAGAAAGTTTTTACTATTTTTTAATACAAAAGGGTAAGATAAAGTATACAAAAAGGAAATATACAACACAAAAGACTCCCATAAGTGGCGATATTTACCATCTTATGGGAGTCTTCTGTAAAATCGTATTTCCTATCCGGAAAGAGATACAGTTTACTCATCGTTACCGAAAGCAGCCGCTTCGGCAGCGGCAATAATCTCTTCTCTTGATAATTCCTTAGGCTGAGCCGTGATGTCGCTCAAATCGAACTCATCACTCTCCTTCTTTTCATCCTTCACCTCGACCTGCACTTCAGTTTCCTGGGCAGTTTCGGCAGATTTTTCTGTGAAAACCTCCTCTTTGAAAACATTGATGTGCTTCTCCTCTACCGGTGCGTTTTGTGCATCAGCATCCTGCGAGATGATGAAATCGTCTTTCACTTCTGTGTTAGGCACGTTTTCAACAGGTTCCTCTTCCATCTTGGTGCGGTTAGCCTTAGCTGTGAACACAGCATCAATATACTGTGGTTCTTTGCGCAGTTTTTCCAAGCTAGTCTTAGAAGCCACCTGCTGGCTTTCCTTCTTGGAATAGCCCTTTCCTACTCCACCTTCAACACCTTCGAGTACAACCTGATAGGTGAAAATCGGGCTACCATTCTTGTCTTTTTGCTGGTCTAGCATAACGAAATCCAGCTTCACGCGGTTTTTCTGGCTCCATTCGATGAGTTTGCTCTTGAAGTTAACCTCCTTATAAGCCACCTTATCGATGTTTATCATTTGTGCCAGAATACGTTTCTGCATAAAATACATGCAGGCATCGTAACCACGGTCCAGATAAATGGCACCTACCAAAGCTTCGAACGCATTTCCTCCCATATAACTGTTATGAGAAGAACTGTGGCCATTAGAAAGAATCAGCTGGTTGATGCCCATTTCCTGTGCCAGTTTATTCAGCGTATCACGCTGCACTAGCTTGCTTCGGGTATTGGTAAGGAATCCCTCACGCTTGCCAGGGAAATGCTGGTACACGATATCTCCTACTACAGCATCCAAAACCGCATCACCCAAGAACTCCAACCGCTCGTTGTTCACTGGTTTTCCCTTAGAATTGCGGTGCATGATGCTCTTGTGCAACAGCGCCATCTTGTAGTAGCTGATGTCGTGAGGATAAAAACCGAGGATTTCATATAAAGACAAATAAAGCTCTTTATCCTTGCGGAAAGAGAGCTTTATCCTATCTATAAAATTATTCAGCATACTTCTTGAATACTACACAGCAGTTGTGACCGCCGAATCCGAAAGTATTACTCAATGCAGCACGAACCTCACGCTTCTGAGCTTTGTTGAAGGTAAAGTTCAAGTTGTAATCGAGCTCTGGATCATCATCACCCTCTTCGTGGTTGATAGTAGGAGGAACGATATCGTTCTTCACACTAAGAACACAAGCCATAGCCTCTACTGCACCAGCAGCACCAAGGAGGTGACCAGTCATTGACTTGGTAGAACTGATGTTAAGCTTGTAAGCTGCATCACCGAAGACAGCCTTGATAGCCTTAGCCTCTGAGATATCACCTACGTGGGTAGATGTACCGTGAACATTGATATAGTCAATGTCCTCTGGCTTCAGATTGGCATCAGCAAGTGCACGCTCCATAACGAGCTTAGCACCAAGACCCTCAGGATGAGATGCTGTGATGTGATAAGCATCGGCACTCTCGCCCTCACCTACCATCTCAGCATAAATCTTCGCACCACGAGCCTTAGCGTGCTCAAGTTCCTCGAGAATCAAGCAACCTGCACCCTCGCCCATAATAAATCCATCACGGCTTGCGCTGAACGGACGTGAAGCATGCTCTGGGTCATCATTACGTGTTGACAATGCATGCATAGCATTGAAACCACCTACGCCACAAGCGCAGATAGCAGCCTCTGCACCACCGCTAACGATGATGTTTGCCTTACCCAAACGAATCAGGTTGAAGGCATCAGCCAATGCATTGCTTGAAGAAGCACATGCAGATGTAGTAGTGTAGTTTGGTCCGTGGAATCCAAAGTGGATGGAAATCTGACCAGAAGCGATATCTGCAATCATCTTAGGGATGAAGAATGGGTTAAACTTAGGACCATTCTCCTCGTGAGTACCATAGTACTTCACCTCATCCTCGAAAGTCTTGATACCACCGATACCTACACCGAATACAACGCCAACGTTGTTCAAGTCTTCCTTCTCAAGATCGATATTAGCATCCTTTACACCCTGCATGGCAGCAATCATAGCCAACTGGGTATAACGGTCAAGCTTGCGAGCTTCCTTACGATCAATCCAATCATTGATGTTCAGGCCTTTAACCTCGCAAGCGAACTTGGTCTTGAAAAGGGTTGTATCGAAATGAGTAATAGGCGCAGCACCGCTCTTACCTGCAAGGAGGCTCTCCCAAGTTTCCTCAGGAGTATTACCAACTGGAGTCACAGCACCGAGACCTGTTACAACAACTCTCTTTAATTCCATTTAGTATAATTTAGCTGCTAAATTACTTAGCGTTCTCCTCAATGTAAGAGATAGCGTCACCTACAGTAGCAATCTTCTCAGCCTTATCGTCTGGAATAGAGATAGAGAACTCCTTCTCGAACTCCATGATCAACTCTACAGTATCCAAAGAATCTGCACCAAGATCATTTGTGAAGCTTGCCTCTGGCTTAACTTCAGCCTCATCAACACCGAGTTTATCAACGATAATTGCCTTTACTTTGCTTTCAATTTCTGACATAATTGTAACTTTTAAAATGTTTATAAATCAATTTCTAATTAAAAATCTGGGTGCAAAGGAACACTTTTTTTTTGAGATAAACAAATATTTTGGCGAAAAAAGTGCATTATGGTGCACAAACACCCCCTAATTGTGCATATTTTTGGCATTTTTTTCCTTTTTTGTTGGTCGTTTCAGATTATTTTGTTACTTTTGTACGGTATTAATTAAACATTTAAATCCATTATGACATTTACAGAAAAAGCCAATAAGATATTTAATCAGGCGATAGCCGATTATCATATCAAAGACAACATTGATACACCAATCAATAATCCATATCAGGAAGGTAGCATCGAGAACTGCCTTTATCTGAAGTGCTGGATTGACACTGTACAGTGGCATTTCGAGGATATAATCCGTGATCCTCAGATAGACCCAGCTGAAGCACTCATATTGAAGCGCAGAATCGACAAGAGCAACCAGGACAGAACAGACCTCGTTGAGCAAATCGATACTTACTTCCGCGAAACATACAAAGACGTGAAGGTTCTGGATGATGCACGCATCAACACTGAGAGTCCTGCATGGGCTGTTGACCGCTTAAGTATTCTTGCCCTCAAGATTTATCACATGAAGGAGCAGGTGGAACGCCCGGAAGCTTCGGCTGAGCACAAAGCGAAATGCCAAGCCAAACTGGATGTACTCCTGGAACAGCAGGTAGACCTTTCTACAGCTATCGACCAACTCTTGGAAGATATCGAGGCTGGACGCAAATACATGAAGGTTTACCGACAGATGAAGATGTACAACGATCCTTCAACCAATCCTGTACTCTACAAGAAATAAAAAAACAGAATAGGAGAGCGCATATACCTTATTATATAATAAGAGGTATGGCTCTCTTTTTTCACCTTATAATATATATAGAAGAAAAAACGATGAAAACTGAGCATATCCTGGTAATTAGATTTTCAGCCATGGGCGATGTAGCCATGACCGTACCTGTAATTCAATCTTTGGCCAAACAATACCCGAAAGTAAGAATTACTGTGCTCAGTCGTCCCTTTGCCCGTCCTTTCTTTGAAGACTTGGCTCCTAACGTTGGCTTTATGGAAGCTGATATCAAGGAGGAATACAAAGGGGTGAAAGGACTCAACGCACTCTATCGCCGATTGATAGCCAAACAGTTTACAGCAATTGCCGATTTACATAGCGTGCTGCGTTCCGATTATCTACGTATGCGCTTCAACCTGGATAACTTCAAGGTTGCACATATTGACAAACATCGCAAGGGAAAACGTAAGCTGGTAGCTTCTAATGGTAAAAAACTTGTGCAGCAACCTACATCGTTCCAAAACTATGCTGATGTTTTTGCACAACTTGGATATCCTATCCACATGGATTTCACATCTATCTATGGGGATGGAAAACAAGGAGATTTAAGTATCTTACCACAGGAGGTATTCGGAGTAGGAGAGAATGCTATCTCACTAGAAGACAAGCGCATAACAGAGCCGTGGATTGGTATTGCTCCCTTCGCTGCACACGAGGGAAAAATATATCCGATACAACTGATGGAAAAAGTTATCCAGCGACTTATCCACAATCATCCACACGCTCATATCTTCCTTTTCGGTGGAGGCAAAGACGAAACACCAGTGATGAACGCCTGGGCTGAGAAGTATCCACAACTCATTAACGCTTCTTCTCATCTTAACGGATTGAAACAGGAACTCATCCTGATTAGTCATCTGCACGTTATGGTGAGCATGGATAGTGCCAATATGCACTTGGCATCGCTTGTTAACACTCCTGTAGTAAGCATCTGGGGAGCTACCCATCCATACGCAGGTTTCATGGGCTGGCATCAGGATCCTGCCAATGCCGTACAGCTTGACTTACCTTGCCGCCCTTGCAGTATCTATGGTAACAAGCCTTGCGCTAGAGGAGACTTCGCATGTATGAAGAATATCTCTCCTGAACTGGTAACAGAAAAAATTGATTCTGTTTTGAACAAAAGATAGGAAATCAGAACTTCTATATATAATAATATATCTGAAACCTATATATAAATAGGTATAGAATAGAAAGAAACAGATGAAAATCCTATAACCAAAACCAACCATATAAATAACTCAGACCAGAGAGCAGAATATCTTGATGGATTTCTGCTCTTTTTTGTTTTCCACAAAAGCGTGGATAAGTGTACGGAAAACCCCAATAATAACTTTTTAATAAGTTTGTAAATATCCACACATACCTATCTCAAACTAACGAAAAGAGGATATCCACATAGATATTATTAAGTTTTTAGAAACTTTTTCGCAGTTTTTGACCGAAAAAAGATATAAACTTATTAACTTTGCACCGAATTGGGGAAATGTTGATAAACCGGTTAATGCATTAAGAGACAAGAAAAAGATTTCAAAGGCCTCTGCGGATAACCTGGATTGAGACTTGGATAACGAAATACGCAATTTTTTATGCAGAATGTTATCCACTTATCCACGGCATATCATCATCTCTATATTCTCTTTTTAAAAAAATAAAAAATAAGAAATATAATATGAATGTTATGGTGAAAAAAGAATGGATTGAGAAAGGATACGTTGACGAACCCGTTGACGAAGCCTTGGACTTGAAAGCTGAAATCAGAAAGCTTTGCAAGGAGAAAGATGCTATTATCCTCGCCCACTACTATACGGTAGGTGAGATTCAGGACATCGCCGACTTTGTTGGCGACTCTCTGGCTTTGGCTCGTAAAGCTGCAGAAACCGATGCCCAGGTTATGGTTATGTGTGGCGTGCACTTCATGGCTGAGACATGCAAACTCTTGAGTCCAGACAAAACCGTGATCTGTCCTGACTTGGATGCTGGTTGCTCGCTTGCTGACAGCTGTAAGGCTGAGGATTTGAAAAAGTACAAGGAAGAGCACCCAGGATACAAGGTAGTGAGCTATGTAAACACCACAGCTGCTGTGAAGGCGCTGACTGATTGTGTCGTGACAAGCGGTAATGCTAAGAAGGTGATTGACAGTTTCCCACAGGACGAAAAAATCATCTTTGGTCCAGACTATAATCTCGGTAACTATATAAACAGCGTTACAGGCCGCAATATGTTGCTTTGGAACGGTGGTTGCCATGTACATGAGAAATTCTCTGTAGAGGCTATAGTTAAACTGAAGCAGAAGCATCCTGAGGCTGTTGTGATGGCTCACCTGGAGTGTAAGGCACCAGTACTTGCTGTAGCCGATGTAAAGGGCTCTACAGCCACCATGTTGCATTATGCCCAAGAGCATCCTGAAATCAAGGAGTATATTATCGCTACAGAGGCTGGTATCCTGCATGAGCTGGAGCGTAATTGTCCTAACGTATTTTTCTATCCCGTACCTCCAGAGGTAAGCGAGGGTGGAGTAGGTTGCAGCTGCAACGAGTGTGAGTATATGAAGATGAATACGCTCAAGAAGATATACAATGCATTGAAATTTGGTTGGCCAACAGTTGAAGTGGCTCCTGAAATAGCGAAAAAAGCAGTCAAACCAATAGAAAAGATGTTGTCACTATCGTAGGATGATGTGGTGAAAATTATAAGATTAGTGGTGAAATTTGTTTTTTTGTGGGTAAAAAATCATATTTCGCTACCATAAAATATAGAATTTACGACTTTATAGACAAAAATCGTCGTATCTTTGCATCAGTTAAAACAAACGGACGTTGTGAAACGTCATTTCATCATCTTTTACTTATACAAATAATATTAGAAAATTTAATCTAATTATAAAGATAGAGCGTTCAAGTGATTTGAATGCTCTATTTTTGTTTATCAACATTTTCCTTTGATGATATTCTTATTTTCCCTTATTGGATAAGCAGTTTTTGATAGAATGCTTCATATCTTTCAGCAACCTTGATGTAGTCGTGATGCTTGTTGATGTATTCGATGCTTTGCTGCTTGAGTAAAGGAATAAGTTCTGGATGCAATACAAGGTGCTCCAGTTCTTGGTAAACGCTTTCGTAGTTAGGAAGTACATTGATGATAGGGCGTAGTTTATCCTCGTGTATAATCTCATAATTTTCAGGTTCTCCGCCACCTATGCAGATGATTCCTCTTGCCATTGCCTCCAGTGGATTCATGGATGGTGTGTAGCTGTAGAGTTGGTCGAGTATAGCATCGCTTCCATTCATTATTTTTACATATTCTACAAAAGGGATGTTTTCGGCTATCTGGAGTTCCGTTTTGTCTGGATATTTCTTTGCAATGGCTTGTGCAGCCTTCAGCATGATATCGGTGCCCTTATATTCGCTTCTGCTTTTGTTGATACCGATGAAGAGTTTTACCTTCTTGGGAGTATTCAATGGTAAGACCTGATGATTTTCCACATGAATATACGAGTTGCTGTTTTCTGAAGTTATAAATTGCGGTTTGATAGGAAAGGGGATAAACGTGGTTTTCTGTGGAAAACTAGGTTGATAACATACCCAGTATTCATACAGTCCTGTCACGATTCCGTCGCAGTCTTCAGCTATCATGCGGTTTAGACGTTCCTTGGCAGTACCCAGCCAGTCTTTCTTTTCTTTTTCAGCATCAGCAGTGATGCGCAATTTCTCTCCCATGTTAAAATCGCTGTATCTCAATGGCTTATCATTGCAACATACTTTTACCCAATAGTAATCCATGCCATATCCCCCCAATATCACTTTCTTGTTATGACGGCGCAGATAGCGATAAATAGGGAAGATACGCTCGGCCTTCAACTCCAAGAACATAGGGTTGATAAGTTGCACGATGTCATATCCACGCAGTTTATGCACAATTGTGTATAACTTCAGTAAAAGTAAGATTCCGCCCAGCTTTCCTGGACGTCGAGCCATGTTGAAATCTCGTGGATAATTCTTCCAAAAGTCACCATTGGATACTACAGTAACTTGATGCCCCAGCTTCCGGAGTCCATCGGCCAGAGTAGCATGTACATTACTGTATTCTCCCATTAATAGTATTTTCATATCAGCGAAGTCTTATTTCTTAATGAAAAACAAGAGGGTTATTCTTCCAACATAAGTACCTATCATCTTTCTGAACATAGTATATTTCTTGGTATAATCCTTGTCGGGAAGTGGATAAAGTCCATGTTGTCTTAGTTCAGCTATGGTTCTATTGAGGGCTATCAAACTATGTTTCATCCTGATGTTGTTGTAGAGATAGTCCATAGTGAGTTGGGCTATTCTGCGATTGAGAGCTTGGCGCTCACCAACAGGGATGGCATCTAGCTTGCTTTGCAGTTTGAGGATAACCTGCAGGTTATTGTTCATGCGCAGATTTACCATTTCCTTATCTATCTGATGGCTCACAGAGTCTGGGTTTTCCCTGTAGAAATAAGCAGCAATATCCATCTTGAAGATTCTTTCGGCACGCAGGAACAGCTGAGGGGTAAATTCCTCATCTTCTCCATATACGATGCCTGGAGTAAACTGGAGGCTACCGATGATGTTGTGTCTAAATATATAGGAACAAGCAGATCCGTGCAGATTGTGCTTATTTAAATATTCCGTTCCTGAGATAGGAGTAGGGAGTTCGTAGGGAACTTCCTCTTTAGCCTTGCTATTGGCAAAATTGAAGGTAACTATATCTGGTTGGTGGTATCTAACGATATCCAGACAATGTTCATAGGCAGTTTGAATCAGATAGTCATCACCATCCACAAACTGTATAAAGTTACCTTTGGCTATTTGAATACCATAGTTTCGAGCCACACTAACTCCCTGATTAGGTTGGCGCAGATAGATGATATGCTGCAAGTACTCTGCCATTTCGTCGAGCGGACAGATGTCGCTGCCATCATCTACCAAGATGATTTCTCTCTCCTTGGCATTTAGTGAGAGCTGGAGAATGCTGTCAATGCATTCTTTGAGATATTGGATAGGCAGGTTGTAAGTGGTGATGATAAAACTTACTAGTGGTGCCTGTATATCTTGTGTATAAGTCTGTTGAGTTTGCATAATCTTTTATATCCTATAATTAATAATAACTTGAGTTTTAGAGAATTGATTAGTCTTTTGTTATTTATCAACTTGGTATATTTGATAAGTGGAGCACAATTCTCATATTTTCCCGATACTTCGAAGAGATCCATCAAAACATTTAATATCTGCGTCAGATAAATGTTGATAGAAAGTTGATATTTCTGCATAATATCATCTCGATTACCTATTGTCTTGAATGTGTGGATAAGTGCCATGCTCTGTCCTATGTATAGACTTAGCAAATCTTCGTATTTGGCGCTAGCTGTTATTCCCTTATTGTTCCAGTAATATAGATAGCAGCCTTTGTTGGTAACTCTTATCTTTACTTTCTGTTGGAAAGTTCCTTCCGTAGGGATTAGACCTATTAGAAAGGGGATGGTTTGTACATCCTCAAAGGTTTTGCCTTTTGGAAAGTAGACGTTCTTGAATAAGCATCTTCTGAATATTTTGTTGCAAGCATAGGTATGAAGGTATCCTTGTTCATTGAGCCAATATTCCCAGCAGTTGTTGTAATTGCGAGGAGTGAATGCCAGCAGTTGTTCTTTGTATGGATGCCCTATTCTTTCCATAATGGGATATTCCAAAACATCTGTTTCTGGATATTTGTTGATTTCGTCCATCAATGCTTGCAATGTGTAGTTTTGGATAGCATCATCGCTGTCGATAAAGGTGATATACTTTCCTTTGGAATGCTTGATTCCTGTATTTCTAGCATCGCTTAATCCGCCATTTTTCTTATGGATAGTAGTTATTCTCCTATCTTTTTGCGAATATTTGTCGCAAAGCAGAGAGCATTCGTCATCTGATCCATCGTCTACGAGGATTATCTCATAGTCGGTGAATGATTGTTGCAAGATACTCTCTATACATCTATCAATAGTGTCTTGCGTTTGATATACTGGTATGATGATACTCAATTTCATAGATGCAAAGATAGTTATAATTCTTTGAAAAAGATACTATTTTCTATAGTTTTTTCTTATAATTGTTGAGTTTGCTATTTATCCACATAATACAGTATGCTGAGAGCATCATGACAAATGGCATATAGGGAGCCTTAAATCTTGTTTCGCCCTGTACTAGCAAAACTAGGCTGAGCGTACCAAATATGGGTATAAATAAAGGCAGGAATCCCTGTTGCCATAACTTTTTATAGATGACGTAAACTCCGCCAAGCAAAGCTGTCAGTAAGATAAGATAATAATAAACAGTACATAATAATGCCAGGTATTGAGCATTGCTCAGATTGCCTATTTCTTGTATGATATTTCTGTAGGGTAATACTATATAGTTATCTTCAGCTTTTTGCTTATTGGGTAAGAATGCTGCCATATTATCTATGTCGTTCTGATACATATAATATAGTCTATATGGAATCTTTGAAAGATATTCCATTTTATGGTTCAATAGCCATGGTATGCATCTTTGCTTCCAAATCTCACGACATTCAAAACAAGTTTTGTCTTGCATATTTTCTATATATCTAGGTGTGCCTTTTTTGAAGAGAGGTTCACCAAAATGTGGATCAGGAGTGGCGCCACTATAGGCATCATCTGCCATATTATACCAGAATGATTCACATTGATATACAAAGTAGCCTGTTCGGTGATAGCATTCTGTGCCAAACAATATTAGCATACTTCCACATCCTATTAAGAAAGGAATGTTTTTCTTCCATATCTCTTTTCTTTGAAATAGGAGGATATAGATGAATAGGGAAATGATGAAGAGTACTGCTATAGGGCGAAACCAGTTGGCCCAAGCCATGATAACGCCCGAAAGGATGAGTGTGTATACTTTGTTTTTGCTCAATAGAATATATAGTGAAAGCAAAGCCAAGAATATCATGGGTATTTCACTAAGCAATGTGGTGGATTGCCCCCAGTTGTTGGGATATAGAATATATATAAAGAGTGTAGCAATGGCTATTTTGTCATTGCTTATATATTGGGCAATTTTGGCTATCAGCCATGCTGTCAGAGCTTTACATATACACATCAAAACAAGTATCGGATAGAAACTACCAAACAACCAAAGTGAAAATACTATTAAGTTGATGGAGCCAATGTTCCATATAAAAGGAGTGCCCTTAATAAGAGTACTACATGGATATGCTTCTCCTTGATGCAGGCATACTTGGGCATATTCCAAATATCCATCTGTATCATTCGTTGGAGTATAGCCAAATATGGCTAGAATGATAAGCAGAAAAGCCAAGTATGCTATGGTTGCGATATTGATGATTCTATTATTGCTCATTTGATATACTTTTTACCATTTATGATGTAAACTCCTTGTGATGGGATTTTGTCTAGTCTTTGTCCTTGTATATTGTATATGTATTGTTTTGCTTGATAGTCTAAAATTGTATTATTGATACCTGTAGATGCAGGAAGTAAAGATTGGTCTAGATAGGCTAATCTAGCTTCTATCCATAGATTGATATATGATATTTCCTGCTCAAAGTTTAGTTCATTACCATTCAGGTCGGTATCTTTGCTCCATCTATTTTCTTCTCTTTTGGCTGCGCCACTTTGAGCTAACTTCCGATAGTAGCTATTATATCTATCTAGTAAAGCGCTCAAACTCAATTTGTCTTGTCTCAACTCTTTATATCTGAGAGCTACTTTTTCCTTAAATCCATCAACATTAAGTGATAAGAGTCTGTTATAGATATAAAAGTTCATGATGGCTAAGTTATTATCTGGCTTAACATAATCTGGATGAAGTGGATTGGTAGACCAATTACTGCCTACTGTTGCGTCCAAATCCCATACAGCCAGTGTCATTTTCTTGTCTTGAGCTTGGTCATAGATAGCCCAGTATATATTCTTGCCAGTATTATCTACAGCATTGGTAAATTGCAGGAAGATGTAATAGTCTATAAGAACAGGAATGTCGAAGTATTGGGCAACTTGTGATTTGAAAGTATCGTCATCACTAGTTGCCACAAAATCTATAGCCTGAAATAGTAGGCTGTAGTCGGTAGGACATACATCTTCTATATCTGGATATTTTACCTCGAAGGCATTCCATGTTTCTGAGTTGTTGTCATATTCACCTTCTGTTCCCCAGAACAAAGCATTTCCCCATTCGCTGGCTTTCCAAAACATACCATGAAACTCTTGATTTTTGTTATCATATTTTTTTAGTTTCATTTGCTTTCTGTCCATAGCTTCTGTCAGCGAATAGATTCCTGCATATTGATGGTTGAGAATCACCTCTACTACTTTTCCATTAACCGCACTTTGTGCCTTTGGTTCCTTGTCTGCATAATAAGGCTTGGTGCTCATATCTTGCCATATCTCGGTAGCTATTCTGTTTCTCAGCCTGAACAAGTCTATTTGTCCTGCATCTAAAATCCAGTTGTTGTCTTCTCTTAGTCCAAGGAATGATATATCCTTGCTTTTTCCTTTTTCGTTTAATGTCTTAATTTTATAGTTTCTTTTATGTCTGTCATAATAGTTTGTGGATCCTCCTCTCCATTTTGCTTTGATGAGAGAATGTTCACTATTTGCTGATGTGGGCAGCATGATTTCTATGCTACCATTGGCATAATCATATCCAAAATCTCCCGCTAAGTTGATGATAGGGAGAGATGTAAAGGTAATATATGAACTAAAGGTAACTTCATTTCTTTTACCATTCAGTGAATATTTCTTGCCACCTTCTATATTCTTAAAGGTGTAACTGTCATTCACAGGAATATTATCAATAGATATTTCTGTCCAGAGAGAATCTTTTTCTAGAGTAATATCTGATTGAAAGTCAGTTTGAAAACTTTTTTCCCCAATACTGATGAGATAAGTATTGGTTGATGCGTCATATACTGCTTGGTGTCCATTCACCATAAATTGGGCATGCATTGTTATAGTCAGCATGCAGAATGTATAGAGACTAATTATTCTTTTCATAATGATGTTTTTAATTTATGATTATTTAATGACTGTTACTTCTTCTTTGTTTACTATCCAAACAGCTTTATAGCCATGTTTTATTTTATGGTTGGCTATACTATAAGCTATTTCTTTAGCCTTATGAGTTCTGTCGATGGTAGTATCGTTTACATATTGGGGCCATTTGTATCCTGTGGCATGCCAAATAGACCTTCCCCAACCTATAGTTTCATCTTTTGGTACGCAGAAGGATGAGTACTTGGGATAATCATCTTTTATCAATATGCAGTATGCTTTATCCACAGGTTTTCCTGTCTTTTGAACGATGGCTTGTGATATGCTCTTTTCAGGAAGAGAAGTTTGCCATGCGTTATACCAATGGTGAATATCTACAATGGCTGCAGATAAAATATATAAATATAATAAGGTAGATATCTTTTTCTTTGATAACTGACTTTTCTCTATTAAGTAGGCCATAATAATAGCAGCTATGCCCAGTGAGCCATAAGCGTTCATGATGGTCATGCTGATGAGTAGATTAGGAGATACTACTAGAGTGAAAGCTGCCAATAAGCAAAAGATGGTCTTACCTTGCCATATATTTTTGTTTTTCCACAATATTATCATAAGTGGAAGAGACAGGAATAGAGTTAATGTTGCCACAAGAAGATTTCTGCTAGGCTGATGTACAATGCATATATAATCAGCAGAAAACCATGTATATCCTATCCAAGTAACAAATCCTTTAATACGGCTGTGTAGGCTGACTACATCATCAGCATAGCTGGCATTGATAAATAGGTTATGGGGAATGGTGAGTCTTATCACGCCATATATGATGGCAATGGCTAAGCCTATCATCAAGTCTTCCCTTAATGTTTCTTTCTCTATTTTTAGGAAGGCAAAGCTTACGATAGGGGGAATAATGGCCCAGGCTATGCCATTGTCCTTGAAGGCTGCTGATAGATAGACGCAAATGGTCCATGCTATATATTTATATTTGTTGTTGATACTTAAATATAGATATACAGATAGGATTCCAAAGAAATGTGCAAAACTTTGGTTGGTAGCATCGCAACTAAGGATATTTCCTAGTACACAGGGGGATATATAGAAAAATATGGTGGCGATATTTCTGGATATTGGCTTAAATCCTAGCTTTTGTATGATAAGATATACCATAATCATACTTCCTATATGTGAGGTGAATACAAGGATATGATTCAAGGTAGGAAAAAACTTGGGGCTTAATCCATTGACATAGCCAATGAGGGCATCTCCTGGTCGCCAAGTCATTCCATAAGGAAGAAAATATTGTAGGAAATTTGGATCTCTGTTGGGAGCCGACAAAGTTGTCCAATCATCAAATGTTGGTAATATCTGCAAAATTCCCAATAAGATGATTGGTGCGCTTATGATGATAAATGTTATGAATCTTTTGTTATTATACATTGTTATGTGAATTATTAAGAGCCGATTATAATATTTCCAAGTTTTGACTTTTGCAAGATGTATGTGATGAACCAAGATATGCCAAGGCTCATAATGAATAGCACGATGGGATAAAGGATGTAATGCTCCATAGATTGCTGTCCTAGGGTGGAACTATTGGTCTCCAGTATGATGATATGGTGTATGATATATATACCCATCGCATATTTATCCAGTTTTAATATTCTTTTTCTGCCTACCAGCTGTGTTTCATTTTGTTTGCTTAGGATGGTGATGCAGATAATGAGGAGGAGGCTCAATCCTGCGAGTATGAATTTGTTGTTGTCTAATACATACTCTAGTGCAAATAGAAGTGAGCATGCGATTGCTGTATAAGAAGCAACCTTTTTCTTTATGATGTCTCTTTCTAAGATGAAGTATATATAATAGCCTATGATGAAATAGGGCATATATCTAACAAAATAACCTATTCCCATAAAGGGAGTCGGATTATAATAGTTGATAATACAACACGCTGAATATAAGGATATAAGTAAAATGTATTTGCTCCAATGAGGAATTTTATTGATGAAATGGAATATGATAAAGGCTTCAAATAAAAAGAATAAGTACCATAGATGTGATATTCCACATAGTAAATATGTCAAGTCCCATTTTTGAATGATACAGATGAGTAAGCCCCACACGATATATGGTATAAGGAGGCGTTTTGTCTTTTTACAGATAAAGGAACACGAACTTTGGTATCTGCCTGAGCAACTTAAATGTCCGTATAAATATGCACTCATTAGGGTAAAAATGGGTATGTGGAAATATACCAATATATGGGATAGATGATACCATGTGGGTACTGTTTGCCAAGAATATTCTTCCCCCCATATATTGCTATAGCCGCAAAGGCAATGATAAAATACCACGATTATCATTGCCCATATTTTTATATAACTTACATACGTCAGTTGTCTCATTATTACTTTATAATAGCTATTTTGCAGACAGTGCCTTTTTCTACATCATTAGTGGCAGTAGCAACCATATATATGCCACTGGCTACTTTTTTCCCATTAGCATCACAACCATTCCAGGTGTATGTACCGCCATTACTCTTGCCTTCATTTACTATCCTACCATTCGAAGTAAGTATCTTGACATCGGCGTTTTGGCTCAGTCCTACTATGGTTATAAGTCCTGTGTAGTCAGGTTTTACAGGATTAGGATAAGCCCACACATTATCAGAAGTCATGCTTTCGTTTGGAGTACTGGAGTCAGACATATATGAGCATAGACCTTTGTCTGTTCCAATAAATACTTCGCCCGTTTTTTCATTGATGGCGATAGATTCTATTCCGTTGGAAAGCAGAGGACTATTAAGTGTGGTGAAATGATGTATTTCTGATAGATTATCCTCACTGATAAGATATATGCCATTTTTTTTGGTACCAAACCATTTGCGGTTGGCTCCATCTACAGCTATACAAGAAACGTCTATTCCACTCAGCAGATAGTCTGCATAGTTAGTGCCATCATTTCTAGGTACTTTCACTTGGGTAAATGTTGGTGCAGATGCTGTTATCTGGTTAGGATCTAATAATAAAGGACCAGCACTGGTGCCTATCCAGATATTGCCATCCTTGTCTTCTGCTGCGCATCTCACAGCACCTACTGATACTTCTGTTCCATCTTCATTTACAAAACTAGTGAAAGCGTTAAGTCTTTCTTCCGAATAGTCTTCAGAAAACTGATAACAATAGAGAGAAGGTACAATCCAGTGGTTATTGACAAACCATAAGAGGCCTCTGCTATCAATCAGCATATTTCCCAATAAGCCAAGACTCTTATTGGTAAAACCTGCATCGTCAAGTTTCATCAAGTCGGGTAGCTGATGGCTTATCCATTGCTTATCTTTAGTAAATTCTATAAGCGATTGAGTCGGAGCTTGACTATTCAGCATCCAAAGATTGCCCTCTTTGTCAAATTTCACTCCCGTTATGAGCTCGTATTCTTTGCTTCTGTTATTATATCTTTCTATTGGAGAGTTCTCGTAGTTATAATAGTTTTCGAAGTTTCCATTTTTGTATTCGTAGAGACCATTTCTGCCTCCTACAAAGATATGACTTGTATCAGTAGGGTCATAGTCCAGACATTCCAAATTTTCATAAGTTACATTTGTCTTAGAGCTTATGTTGTCGTCTGGATAGATGTTCCATTCTTCATTCTTTAGCATCTGGATACAGCCTTTTCTAGAGATGCCTACTGCAAATCCACCATCACAAGTATACAGTTGATTGTTGGCAAACTTCATGAAGCCAAAATAGTTATACTTTGGTCCTCCAGGATTCAGCGTGCTTACCATCTGCTTGAGTTCGCTCTTGTCTGCTTGCTGTTTTGCAGCATAGCCTCCCACCTTGCTCCAGTTGTTCTTATCGAGCAAGTTAACTGAGAGGGGAGCGCGATATTGACCATCTGTTTGGCTATAGGCATAGATGCAATTATCCTTGATTTCGCACCAGTTTACCTTGAAGCCTAAGTTGTATGTATCGCTGATTTCTCCATCTGCCACGTTTACTTTTACGATGCCGAAACCATTGCTCATGTAGGCATATTTGCCGTTTACATAGATATCATAGATGGTCTTGTCGCCTGTGGTAGAGGCATTATAGTAATCTGCCAGATTGGTAACCTCATAATTACTCGTGTTCATGAGGTCGATGTTGGAGTTGCTATAGAGGATGAGCAGGCGATGGGCAGCTTGGCAGTAGGCGATGTGCTCGATGTCGCAATCGCTCAGATAGTCTATCTTGCTGAATGTCTGGATGCTCTGGTCGTTCTGATTGTAGACATATAGGTTGTTGGAAGCCTGGACAAATACCAGGTTTCCGGCTAGTTCTATCTCCTGTACGTCGTGGTACGCCATGTAGGCTTTCCAGTCGCCTATGGCTGCTTGCAGTTGTACTACCTGAAGCAGCAGCGCTATGATGATGACTGATATCTTCTTGTTCATATTGGGTTATGCTACGTTTTTATATGTTTCTGTCTAAATGTATATAGTATAATAACTTATATATATTAAACCAGAAAATGCTGGGTTTATTGCCTGTGAGCCTAGCTTTTATTGGCAAACTGAGCAGGGGATATAGTTTTTGGCAGAATGGATAGAGATGCCAGCGTTTCATTTTCAGGGCATAATCCAGTACTTTGGAGTAGCCCTGCAGTTCTTCCTTAAACTGGTTGAGGGTGCGCAGGCTCTCTTCTGTCTTATAGAGGAAACTCATGTTGCCGATGAAATTCTCATATCCCAATGTATTGTCTATATGCAATATCTTGATTTGGTTTTCTTGGAGCGTTTTTCCCCATAGCACGTCTTCGTAGCCATAGGTGATAAATCGCTCATCCAGTGGATATTGCAGCATAATGTCTTGCCTTACCATAAAGTTGGAGGTATGGAAATCTCCGTATGGATTGGCTTGGCGCTGCTTGTAGTCAGCATTCTGGGTACCGATGCACTCAAAGATGTAGCGCAGATTGTGTTGGTATTTCTCATCGTTTCGCTTAATCTGGTATCCACCATAGATAACGTCGCTTTCTTCTGATTGCAGGTATGTGGTAAGATATTGAGGATGAATTACTTGCATATTGCTATCTATGAACAGCAACCAGGGATGCAGGGCTTCTTCTGCCAGAAAGTTGCGGATGGCAGCCCTGCCCACGTTCTTTTCTCTTTCGATATAGCGGCAGTAGGGTAGCGAGCGTATCTTGCGGTTTTCATAGATGGTGAGGCGGTCGGTGCTGCCATCGTCTGCCACCAGGATTTCGTACTCGAAATCGGGCAATGCAGCGGCTTGAGCTTGTAAGGACTTTACAAGCTCAAGGCATACATTATTATATGTAGGGATTAGTATCGAAAGAGAATTGATCATATTATTTCTTCAGATATTCCACGAGTTTTTTCACGGATCTTGCTCTGTGGCTGATGCCGTTCTTGATTTCCTCACCCAGCTCAGCAAAACTCTGGTCATATCCTTCCGGAACGAAGATTGGGTCGTAGCCGAAGCCTTCGGTACCATGCTTCTCGGTGGCGATATGGCCGTTTACGATACCCTCGAACTGGTGAATTTTCTTGATGTTGGTGCAGCCGCAAGGACATACATTCTGCTTTTCGATGTAGCAGATAACGGTGCGGAAGCGGGCTTGGCGGTTTTCCTTGCCGTCCAGTTCTCTCAACAGCTTAGCCATGTTAGCCTCACTGTCGTGGTCGGTACCCTCAGCATAGCGGGCACTATGAACGCCAGGGGCACCATCAAGTGCCTCTACCTCCAGACCGGTATCATCGGCAAAGCAACTTACGTGGTAATGGTCATAAACATACTGCGCCTTCTGCAAGGCATTCTCTTCCAAAGTGTTGCCTGTTTCAGGAATATCCACATCGCATCCTATCTCCTTCAGCGATACTACCTCGTAGCCGCTGCCCAGGATGTCGCGAATCTCCTGGAGTTTATGCTGGTTATTTGTTGCAAAAACTATCCTTTTCATAAGTTTATAATTTATAGTTAATAGTTTATAGGGCATTCTTGCAATAGGGCTTCTTGCTATACGGCTTCTTGCTATACGGTTTCTTGCTATACGGCGAAGCCGCTATAAACTTTTAACTTTTAATTGTTTTAATGTCTTTATCTTTGATTTTCACCTTCATTTCATCAAATCCCTCGCCATACACACCGATTACGGAACTCTGGCTTACAAAGGCATTCGGGTCGATAATCTTGACGATACGGAAGATGGTGACGCTCTCGTTCTTCTTTGCCAGGATACAGAGCACCTTCATCTCGTTGCCCGTGTACCAGCCATGGCCATCGAGAATGGTTACGCCATGATCCATCTGCATACCGATGGCATTGGCTATCTCCTGATATTTCTTGCTGAATATCATAAACTGCACACTTTCTCGCTTGGCATTCATCACGTAGTCGAGTACCAGGTTTTCTATCACCATCGTACAGAGACCGAATACTACCTTTCTAACAGCGTCTATCGTGGTAAACTCTGGTTTTGCATTGAAGACGAAGAATGAACTGCCCACGATAAGGAGATCCACGAAGATAAGCACACGGCCCAGCGAGATGTTGTGATATTTGTTGACGATGGCAGCAATGATATCCGTTCCACCTGTACTTCCATTATGCAGAAAGACGATGGCGAGTGATAAACCCGTAAACAGACAGCCGATGATGAGCGACATGAAGTCCTGTCCCTCTCCCAATATCTGCACCATCTTGCCATCTTCACCTATCATCCAGTCTTGCGCCAGAGCCAGGAATAGGGAGAGCATGATGATGGCATAGATGGTCTTCACCATGAATTTGAATCCCAGAATCTTCAGCGCGGCAAGCAGCAAGGCTGCATTGATGAGAAAATAAGACAAATAGATAGGTATCCCCGTGCCGTAGTAAATCACGGCTGCGATACCCGTTACGCCACCCGTTACTATCTGGTATGGAAGCAGAAAAATGGTCCATCCAAATGTGTAAAGCAAGAGTCCAAGGGTGATGTAGAAATAATCCTTGCACTCATTCTTAATTGTTTGACTGATTGCTATTTGCATAATATTTTCCTCGTTTTTTAAAAGTAGTTAAGGAGTTAAAGGGAGTTAAGAAGTTAAGACAATAGCTTTAGTATTCGTATATCTTCTATTGACAGGATATACAATTGTCTTAACTCCTTTTACTCCTTAACTCCTTAACTTCTTGTTATCAATAAATTACTTTTTCAACACAACGTTGACGATCTTCTTTGGTACGATGATCACCTTCAACACGTTGAATCCTTCCAAGTACTTCTGGCTCTTCTCGTCTGCCAATACCTGCTTCTGGATTTCCTCGTTAGGAGTATCCACAGGGAAAGTCATCTGGAAACGAGCTTTACCGTTGAAGGAAATGGTGAGCTGCATGTCGTTCTCCTTCAGATACTGCTCATCATACTTAGGCCATGCTGCATCGCAAACGCTGCCCTGCTCGCCAAGTGCTGCCCACAACTCTTCTGCGATGTGTGGAGCGAATGGAGCGATGAGGATGACGAGATCTGTCAGGAGTTCCTTGTTGCGGCACTTCTGCTGACCGAGTTCGTTCACGGCAATCATGAAGGCTGAGATAGAAGTGTTGTAAGAGAACTTCTCGATATCCTCGCTTACCTTCTTGATGAGCTTGTGAACGCTCTTCAGGCTCTCTGGCTTCGCTGCCTCGTCGGCTGAAGGAAGGAAGTTGTCGGTGCGGTTCTCGTAGAACAGACCCCAGAACTTCTTCAGGAAGCGGTGACAACCGTCGATACCATTGGTATCCCAAGGCTTGCTTGCCTCTACAGGACCCAGGAACATTTCGTAGAGACGCAGGGTATCAGCACCATACTTCTCGACAATCATATCTGGATTCACCACGTTGAACATACTCTTAGACATCTTCTCGATAGCCCATCCGCAGATGTACTTGCCATCCTCCAGGATGAACTCAGCGTTCTGATACTCAGGGCGCCAAGCCTTGAATGCCTCGATATCCAAAACATCGTTGCTTACGATGTTTACATCTACGTGGATAGGAGTTACGTCGTAATCCTTCTTCAGATTCAAACTTACGAATACAGGAGCCTTGTCGTGGTCATCGCTGTTGATGCGGTAAACGAAGTTAGAACGGCCCTGAATCATGCCCTGGTTCACCAGCTTCTGGAATGGCTCTTCCTTGCAGCTTACGCCGAGGTCGAACAGGAACTTGTTCCAGAAACGGGAGTAAATCAAGTGACCGGTAGCATGCTCGCAACCGCCTACGTAGAGGTCTACATTCTGCCAGTACTCATCAGCCTCCTTGCTTACGAGTGCCTCATCGTTGTGAGGATCCATGTAGCGCAGGTAGTAAGCAGATGAACCTGCGAAACCTGGCATGGTGTTGAGTTCCAGTGGGAATACGGTCTTGTTGTCTACGAGGCTCTTGTCAACCACCATTTTCTTCTCGGCATCCCAAGCCCACTTCTTAGCGCGACCCAATGGTGGCTCGCCAGTTTCTGTTGGCTTATAGGTCTCAATCTCAGGCAATTCGAGAGGCAGGCACTCCTCAGGAACCATCTGTGGCATTCCGTTCTTGTAATATACTGGGAATGGCTCACCCCAGTAGCGCTGACGGGAGAAGATGGCGTCGCGGAGACGATAGTTTACCTTTACTCGGCCGATGCCCTTCTCGGTAACAAACTTCTTGGTAGCTGCGATAGCCTCCTTCACGGTGAGTCCGTTCAGAGAGAAGCCATCCATGCTGCTCTTGCCTGCTACAGGTGAGTTGGTTACGATACCTTCCTTGGCATCGAAGCTCTCCTCTGAAACATCAGCACCCTCGATAAGAGGAATGATAGGCAGGTTGAAGTGCTTGGCAAAGGCGTAGTCACGGCTATCGTGAGCTGGCACAGCCATGATGGCACCTGTACCATATCCAGCCAATACATATTCTGAAATCCATACTGGAATTGCCTCGCCAGTGAATGGATTGATGGCATAACTTCCTGAGAATACACCGGTTACGCTGTGGTTAGCCATACGGTCCAACTCGGTACGCTTCTTCACGTAGTCGAGATATTTCTCCACCTCTTCCTTCTGCTCGGCAGTAGTTACCTGCTGAACATATTCGCTCTCTGGAGCCAGAACCATGAAGGTAACACCAAACATAGTATCGGCACGGGTGGTGAAGATGGTGAACTTCACGTCGCTGTCCTTTACAGAGAATACTACCTCTGTACCCTCAGAACGGCCAATCCAGTTTTTCTGGGTTTCCTTGATACTGTCGCTCCACTGGATGGTCTCCAAACCGTTGAGCAATCGCTGAGAGTAAGCAGATGTTCTCAGGCACCACTGCTGCATCTTCTTCTGGATTACCGGATAACCGCCACGCTCACTTACGCCGTTTACTACCTCGTCGTTGGCAAGCACAGTACCCAGACCTGGGCACCAGTTTACCATCGTCTCACCGAGGTAAGCGATGCGGTAGTTCATCAGAATCTGCTGCTTCTTCACGTCGTCGTAGCTGTTCCACTCCTCGGCTGTGAAGTCAATCTGCTCGTTCTGAGCCACGTTCAAGTCAGCAGAACCCTTCTCCTCGAAGCGCTTGATGAGCTTCTCGATAGGCTGAGCCTTCTGGCAGCCGTTGCAGAAAAATGAGTTGAACATCTTCTGGAAAGCCCACTGAGTCCAATGGTAATACTTAGGGTCGCAGGTACGAACCTCGCGGTCCCAGTCGAAAGAGAAGCCGATTTTGTCGAGCTGCTCACGATAGCGGTTGATGTTGGCTACGGTAGTAACCTCTGGGTGCTGACCAGTCTGGATAGCATACTGCTCTGCAGGCAATCCGTAAGCATCGTAACCCATAGGGTTCAGTACATTAAATCCGTTCAAACGCTTGTAGCGTGCATAGATATCGCTAGCGATATAACCAAGTGGGTGACCTACGTGCAAACCAGCTCCTGATGGATAAGGGAACATGTTGAGCACATAGAATTTCTTCTTGTTTTCATCCTCAGTCACCTTGTAGGTCTTGTTCTCGACCCATTTCTGGTGCCATTTCTTCTCGATTTCTCTGAAGTTGTATTCCATTGTTTTATCTAATAATTATGTTTCTTTTCTTAAATATAATAAGGTATAACCCTATTCAAGGTGCAAAATTACATTTATTTTGGCACATAACAAAATAAAATGCAAGTTTTTTATGAATTTAATGTCTTAGCATGCACACACTTCATATTCTTTTCCAGCTGGGCGGTAGAGCTGGCTCCTACCAATACGCTGGTTACACCTTTCTGCTGCAATATCCAGGCAAGTGCCATTTCGGCGAGTGTTTCGTCTCTTTCTCCTGCTTCTGCGTTCCATTTCTTGAGCTGTTCCAGCAGTTCTGGAGTTAGAGCAGAGTGTTTCAGAAAATGCTCTTTTGCCATACGGCTGTCTGCCGGTATTCCGTTGAGATATCGGTCGGTGAGAAGTCCCTGTGCCAGAGGTGAGAACGAGATGAAACCGATGCCGTTTTCTGCGCAATAATCTAAGGTTCCATTCTCTTGTGGCGCATGGTCGAGCATGTTGAGTCTGTCCTGAAAAATGAGCAGCGGATAGTCGCGTTCCTTCAGATATTGGTCAGCAAACTTCAGGGCTTCCAGTGGCCAGCGGCTGATGCCGAGATAAAGAGCTTTGCCTTGCTTCACGATGTCTACCATGGCTTGAAGAGTTTCTTCGAGCGGTGTGCTCGGATCGTAGCGGTGGCTGTAAAAGAGGTCAACATACTCGAGATTCATTCTCTTGAGACTCTGATTCAGACTGGCCATCAGATACTTACGGGAACCCCAGTTTCCGTAAGGACCTTCCCACATATCATAACCTGCTTTGGTTGAGATAAAGAGTTCATCGCGATAGGGTTTGAAATCATCTTTCATCAGTCTGCCCATCGTTTCCTCTGCACTTCCGTATGGAGGTCCATAGTTGTTAGCCAGGTCGAAGTGGGTGATACCATGGTCGAAGGCATAGTGAGTGATGGCACGACTTCTTTCGTAAGGATCTACCTCTCCGAAGTTGTGCCAGAATCCCAAACTTATTTTAGGCAGCAAGATACCACTCTTGCCGCATCTCTTGTAGAGCGCTTCTGCATCGCTATAGCGCTTGGCGTCAGCATGATAAATACCTTTAATGTCCATTATTCCTTATATTTTTTATTACGGCGAAGAGCCAGAAACTCTTCACTCTTCACCTTTCCTTTGTAAATGCCTATAAACAAGGCATTTGGCGTGGTGAAGAGTTTTTGCTCACTCTTCACCCACTCTTCACCACTCTTCACCGGTATGTGGTTAGGAGCCTGCCGGCTCTTCCTTTTCTACATCGCAAAGGTAATAAAAATATTCAATATAATCGTTGTATTGAATAAAAATTATATTTTTTTCGATATAGATAAGTGGGGATGTAGTAAAGGTCGATATAGAGATTGGTTATGGAAAAAACATTCTGTTTGATATACTTTATCAAAATACATTTTTAAGGACGACTTTTTGTGATTTTCTACACTTTTAAGGACGACTTTTTGTAGTTTTATACATTTTTAAGGACGACTTTTTGTGCTCTTTGAAATAAAAAATGTATCTTTGCATTCAGAAATATCAAATAATCAGATAGTTATGAAGAGAAATGCCATCAAATACCTATATCAATGGAAAGCAAGCAACGACCGAAAGCCGTTGATTATGCTTGGAGCCCGCCAGGTTGGCAAAACCTGGCTGATGCAGGAATTTGCCAAAGAGGCCTATACCCGTAGTGCGTATGTAAACTTCGAAGACAATGAAATGCTCCGGGAAGTTTTTGCACATGACTTTGATATTCCCCGTATTATCAATAGCATACAATGGAGTACAGGAGTTTCTATTGATGAAAATACGCTTATTATCCTTGATGAGATACAAGAAGCACCCAGGGGTATCACCGCATTAAAGTATTTTGCAGAAAAAGCACCTCAATATCATGTCGTAGCTGCAGGTTCATTGCTCGGAATTGCGATGCATCAGAATGACTCTTTTCCTGTAGGTAAGGTAGATTTCATGCATTTATATCCCCTCACATTCTTTGAATTTCTAGATGCAATCGGTGAAAGCCGTATGGTAGAACTGCTGATGTCAAAGGATTGGAATATGATAACCATGTTCCGGAATAAATTTGAGGAATGCCTGCGACAGTATTATCTGGTCGGGGGAATGCCGGCTGTAGTACAGTCTTTTGCCAGCGAGGGAAATCTGTCTGAAGTCAGAAGCATTCAAAAAGGAATCCTTGAAGCGTATGAGCGTGATTTTTCCAAACATGCTCCGGCCATAGAAGTTCCACGTATCCGAATGGTATGGAAATCCATCCCATCCCAGCTTGCCAAGGAAAACAAGAAATTCATCTATGGTGCCGTAAAGGAAGGAGCCAGAGCAAAGGATTTTGAGCTCGCTATCGAATGGCTGAAAGATGCAGGGTTGATCTATAAGGTAAACCGCTGTAAGAAAGCCCTGTTGCCATTGGCTGCATACGAGGATTTTTCTGCTTTCAAGTTATTCCTGTCTGATGTGGGACTGATGGGAGCCATGAGCAATATTCCTGCCCAAAGCTTGCTGGAAGGAAATGTGCTGTTTTCAGATTTTAAGGGGGCGCTGACAGAGCAGTATGTCCTGCAGCAGCTTAAGGAGAAATCTTCCTTGTCTATCTATTATTGGTCGGCAGAAAATTCACGTGGTGAAATAGATTTTCTAGTGCAGGATGAAGAAAGAATCATTCCGATAGAAGTAAAGGCTGAGGAGAATTTGCAGGCTAAGAGTTTGAGGGTGTTTGTAGAGCGCAATCAGGGATTGAAAGGTATGCGCCTATCCATGTCACCTTATAGAGAGCAGGATTGGCTTGCCAATTATCCATTATATTCCGTGTCTGCAATATTCGGATAAAAATAAAGTTCACAAGGTTGTGGACCACAAACTTGTGAACTTTTAATATTATTTTGTAAATCAGGTATTTAAATGTGTCTTTTTTTTTGACGCCTGGCGAAAGACTTTCTTTTAAATAAATAATTCATCCATCGTAATCTGTTTCTGTACGATGTCGCTATGTTTGTTCTGCTTCAATCCGAAAGAAGTAATCAATGTGAGGAGAAGCGATTTGGATGTTTTCGTCTCTTCTGTGAAGATACGCAGTTTCTCCAGCAACTTCTCCTCATATTCCTTGCTGATTTCGAATTCGCTCTTGTAGAATTTCATCTCACAGATATTGATGGTTTCATCTTTCCGGTCTATCAGCAAGTCTATTTGAGTTCCCTTTTCTGTGTTGCTGCTTCGCCATGAGCAAACCAAGGTCTGTACTCCCGAAATTCCCAGGGCGTGCTTGATTTTGTCTATATGGTTTAGACAAAGCATCTCGAAAGACAAGCCAGCCCAAGTATGGTATAGCTGACTGTTCTGGGAGGATGACCAGAAACTGGAATCCTGATACTTGTTGTGCTTGATGAAACGGAAGTAGAAGAGTGTATAGAAATCTACTAACTGGAATAAGGTGTTTCGCTTTTGGCGAATGTCGGAAGTCATCTTATTGGCTGTACTGAATGGTTCATACAGACGGATGAATCCGCATTGTTCCAATTCTTCCAGTACAGTAGAGAAGGCTCCATTATCTTTTCCTCCCGATGCCTTGACCAGTTCCTGTCGGGTCATACCCATTCCTTTGGTAGCAAGGGCAGTAACCACGGCGATATGGTCGGCTGATTTCTTAAACAAAGCTCTGTATAAGTCGTTGAACTCATCTTTCAGTTCTGCATTGTCTGCGAAAAACAGCTGGTCGATGTTCTGTGCCAGACTTTTCGATTTATCCATCATTGACAGATAATAAGGTATTCCTCCCATAACCATATAGCATTCTGCTATCTGTTTTCGGCTGTAGCCGAAGTGGTAAGCCTTGAAGTATTCTTCACATTCGTGCAGGGTGAATGGTTTTACAATCAGATGATGGGTCAGTCGGTTGTGCAAGCCACCACGGTTGCGAATCAGGTTGTTGATCATCCAGGAGGTGGCGGATCCGCAAACGATGAGTTTGATGTCGTTGCGCAGTACAGCCCAGCTGTTCCAGAAGTTTTCCAGTGCTGGTATGAATCCCGATTTGGCAGTATCCATCCATGGCAATTCATCGATGAATATTACTTTCTTACCTTCCGGAAGTGTTTCTATGTATTGTGATAGGGCATAGAATGCCAGCAGCCAGCTCTTGAATGTCTGCAGAGTGGTGGAGTGGGTATATTTTTGCAGGGCAATGCTGAAGTTGACAAGCTGTTCGCCTTTGGCAACTCCATTCATTCCTGTCATGAAGAAGGCAAAATGGTCCTCTACGGCTTTTCTGATGAGAAAAGTCTTGCCTACACGTCGTCTTCCATAGACGGCGATAAACTCTGATCTATTGGAGTTTATATATTCATTGAGCAGTTTGAGTTCTGCTTCTCTTCCTATCAGTCTCTGTTCCATATCTTTCGTTATTTTCTGCGCAAAGATATAAAAAAATACCCATTAGCGCAAATTATTCGCGGATAATCTGCGCTAATGATATAAAAAAAGCACGTTAGCGCAGATTATCTGCGTGTTTTGGTCTTTTTATTTAATACAGAACCATCGGCAAGAAGGGATAAACAGGGGCTATAGTTTCTTCGTTTCCTCTTTCTCGGTCTCAGCCATCACGTTCCATGCCAACTGTTGTACATAAGAAGAATAGTTCTTTACGGTTTCTCTTTTTTGCTTGATTACGGATGCAAAGATAAGTAAAAAAATGAAAGTTCACAAGGTTGTGGACCACAAACTTGTGAACTTTTAATATTATTTTGTAAATCAGGTATTTAAATGACGTTTTTATGCATAAAACAAGCCTGAATCAGAGGCTTTTCTTATCAAACACACCATTCATCGTGATGCAGAGATGCTGGAACTTGCTGAGGAGTTTATCTGACCATTTCGTCATGTTGTAAAGGTCCTTGATTTCCTTAAACTTCTTTTCCTCCCATTGCGGATAATCTATCTCTGAGAAATAACGGCGGTAGTCGCGGAGATTGTCGCCCGAGAAATGGAGATAATCGTCGATGTCGCCAAACCATTCGGGAGTCATCATCTGGGTGGCAAAGGCTTCGAAATTCTGGTTGTCCTGAAGCATGCAGTTGTGATTCAGTACACACCATACGCAGAACCAATGGTTCTTGCGGGTAACAAATTTCAACATATTGGCTATCTGAGTCTTCAGATTCTGCATGTCGATGTATTTGCCATCTTTTACTTTGTAGAAAACCTCGTTGGGAAGGGTTTCCGGAATGCCTTCGGGATGTTCCAAATCGTAGATTTCCTGCTCGATGATGTGCCATTTTACGGTGGCTGATACCAGCTTGAGATATTCTTGTGCTGTAAAATTGACGTGGGCAAGCTGGGCGCCCAGCAGTTGGGTGTCTCTTATATATTTCATAAAGTCGAGGCGCAGATTTTCCGGTACCTCGTCTTTTAGCGTTTTTCTTACTTCCAGCAATTGGCTGACGGAGAGCTGCTTTCCGTTGTTGTCATATTCCAGGGTTGTAAAGTATCGGTCTATGTCGCTGATGCCCTTTGGTTCTTCCTGATATTCCTGTAGCGACATTTCGAAGAGGCGGGTGGTCTGCTCTTCGCTCATGGCGAGGTTGGTAAAATGGCTCAGCTGGCGGAAGTGGAGCATCAGATAACATGCCATGCTGTATAGCTGGAAGAGATTCCAGAGGCGCTCTACGGGTTTTACGCCGGGGATATGAGTGGGTTTTACCTGGCGTAACAGTTCTTTCTGGAGTTTGGTTACTTCGTTTACGTCGATAGTACTTCCTTTGCCCAGTTCATCGGTTTCGAAAAATTCGTTGAGTTTCGGCAGGATGCGGGTCATATCCAGCGGTGCCACTTTCATCCGTTTTCCTTCTATCTGTTTTCCTTTTTTCATGTCTTCCATGATATGCGCCATCAGGGGTGTAAACTTCTGCATTACGATGATGCTGATGCTTACTTCGTGGGTTTCGTTCTGCTCCTTTCGCTGTTTGGCTATGTCGTTGTGCTGCAGTACCATATCTTTCTCTGCCATATAGCAGAGCCGGGTGGCTTTGGTGCAGAGCGAACGGATATCGAAGGTAAGTTCCTGCGGACTGTAATCTTCCCATGCATCTACCAGAATGCTGAGCATTCGGCAGAAGTTGTCGAGCTGTCGGTCGAAGACTTCGTAGCTGAATTCTATTTCATCTTTATCTTCATTCATTGTCAGTCTGTTTTAAGAAAATAAGTTTTGCCACAAAGGTAAGATTTATTTTCGGATTATGCAAGGATATGCGCTTGTTTTTCCTCTTTTTTCCCCATACTTTTCCCCGTAGCCCCCTTGTTTCTTCCCTGATTTCAGAAAAGTAGCGGGAAGGTGGCGGGGAAAATTTGGAATCGGCGAAGGGAAGTATTAACTTTGCAATCGAAAACGAAAGAGCGGCGAAATGCTGAGCCATGAATGAGCTGAAACTCTTCACTCTTCACCTGAAGCCCGGAAATGCCCATAAACAGAGGGGGTTCGGGGGGTGAAGAGTCAGAGACAACTCTTCACCCACTCTTCACCACTCTTCACCTTATTATATATAAGGGCTAAAAGATGATTATTATTAACTAAAAAAATTAATATATGAACAAAGTTACAGCTTTATCGTCATCAGATAAGATGACAAACGAAATTTCAGCACTCTCTCTTGTTGAGAGTTTTCTCGATGAGTATTATCTCTTCCGTAGAAATGTGCTAAGTGGTAAAACCGAGTATTTCACTCTCTCAAAGAATGAGGACGAAACTGAGGAGCCCGTAGAAGAGGAACCGGAAACCGGTGGGGAAGAGGAGGAATCTTCTGACTCAACCTGGAAGGTGCTGACTCCGGAGGCTTTCAATTCCATCGTCCGTCATGCCAAACGGTTGGGTGTGGGAGGCAAGAAGTCGCCCCGACAGGATATTGAGGAGTTCGTACGTTCTGAAGAGGTTCCGGAGTTTGACCCTATCAGGGAATATCTCGAGAACCTGCCGGAATGGGATGGTAAGAACCATGTGGCTGAACTCTTTGGCAGGATTCCGGGGCTTACAAGTGAACAGTTGGGATGGTGCGCCACCTGGCTCCGTTCGGCTGTCGCCCACTGGTTGCAGATGGATATGTTTCATGGCAACGAAACCACTCCTGTGCTTATCGGCAAGCAGGGTTGCGGCAAGAGTACCTTCGCCTATCGCCTGCTGCCGGATCATCTGCGCCAGTATTTCCTCGACCACATCAACTTTGCCAATAAGTTTGACTCCGAGATGGCGCTCACTCATAATCTCTTTGTCAACATAGATGAGTTTGCGAATATGGGACCATCGCAGCAGGGCAAGCTGAAGCAGATGCTTTCGAAGGTGAAGGTGAACGGGCGCCCTATCTTCGGCAAGAGTCAGGATGACCGTCCGCGCTACGCTTCCTTCCTGGCAACCACCAATGATGAGCATCCGCTCTGCGACCCTACGGGTAGCCGCCGCTTCGTCTGTCTGCACATTCCGGCAGGTGAATATATCGACAACGGTTCACCCATCATTTATGACCAGCTCTATGCACAAGTTATGTATGAGCTTTGCCATAAGAAGACGCCTTACTGGTTTACCAATGCCGAGGTGGATCGCATCCAGAAGTGCAATCTTCCTTTCTTTAAGGTAGATGATTTTGAATCGATGCTGAAGAGCTGCTTCCGTGTTCCTGAGGATAATGAAACGGGCGAATGGCTCATCTGTTCGGATGTTTTCGAGGTTCTGCACGAAAGATTTCCGATGCTGATAAGCAATCTGAGCACCAAGATTCGCATAGGCCAGTCGCTCAAACTCCTGGGTTGCAAGATGAAGCATACCAAGAAGGGGCAGGCCTATCTGCTTGTAAGAATCTGAAAATATAGCTAAGCGGCAGGCGGGTGAAGAGTGGTGAAGAGTGGGTGAAGAGTGAGAAACAACTCTTCACCCCTCGAATCCCCTCTGTTTATCGGCATTTCCGGGGATTAGGTGAAGAGTGAAGAGTTTTTCGCAGTTCCTCTCTTAAAATTCTTTCTCTCGCTTTTCCGATGGCTGTCCGTCTTGAACAGCCCACTGTTCTCATAGCGGCTAGTTGGCTGTCTGTGGTTTGCCAGTTGGCTGTTTGCCGATAACAGCCCCTCAATTTTTCGTAGAAAAAATTATTTATCCAACTAAAAAAGTAATGAGTATGAACAATATTTCAATCCATTCCATTGATACGGTATGTCTCAAGGAGGCGTGCCCGGTACATCATCTTTGTGCTCGTTTTGAACGTTATCAGAAGTTGCGTAAGTCGGAGAAGGTATTCAGTATTCTGAACCCGGACCGTATAGCCTGCAACGAGCAGGGCTGCGCCTATCGTCTTCAGAAGAAGATTATACGCATGGCATGCGGATTCCGCCGCATGTTCGGCACGATACCTTCTGCCAATACGCCTCATTTCTGGCACTTTTCGCCCTATATCAGCGAAAGCACCTATTGCAAGGCGAAGCGCGGTGCCATCCTCATCGCACCCGATATGCAGCAGAAATTACTGCGTCTCTTCGAGCAGAATGGCGCCGATATCAGCATCGGTTTTGATGAATATGTAGAGCAGGAGGGCTATGAAGAAGTAGATACCGCAAACTGTAAAAAAATATAATTTTTGCCATCTTTTAGCGGTAATGAAACAAATTTTTATTACTTTTGTTTTCTGAATTTTACAACTAAACAATAAGAAATAGATTATGCGTGTTATTATCGAAAAAGATTATGAGAAGCTGTCAAAGTGGGCAGCTGATCATGTAATTGAAACAATTAACAGATTTCAACCAACTGCTGAACGTCCTTTTGTTCTGGGTTTGCCAACCGGTTCTTCACCTCAGGGCATGTATGCCAATCTGGTAAAGGCGGTAAAAGAAGGCAAGGTTTCGTTCAAGTATGTCATCACCTTCAATATGGATGAATATGTAGGTTTGCCGGAATCTCATCCTGAGAGCTATCACTCTTTCATGGCTACCAATCTCTTCAATCATATCGACTGCCCTAAGGAGAATATTCATATTCTGAACGGTAATGCCGAGAACCTGGAAGAGGAGTGCCGTCATTATGAGCAGATGATAGAAGAAGCGGGTGGCATCGACCTCTTTATCGGTGGTATTGGTCCTGATGGTCATATCGCTTTCAACGAGCCATTCTCTTCTCTTACCTCCCGCACACGAGTAAAGACGCTCACTACAGATACAAAGATTGCCAACTCCCGTTTCTTCGATAATGATCCTGAGAAGGTACCTAGTCTGGCTCTGACCGTAGGTGTGGGTACCGTGATGGCTGCCCGAGAGGTAATGATTCTCTGCAATGGTCATAACAAGGCCCGCGCCTTGCAGGCTGCCATCGAAGGTCCTGTTACCCAGGCTTGGACCATCAGCGCTCTGCAGCAGCACCAGCATGGCATCATCGTTTGTGATGAGATTGCCTGCGATGAACTGAAGGTGGGTACTTACCGCTACTTCAAGGATATCGAAAAGGATAACATCTAAGTTATCTGATGCCTATAAAAAAGAATAAGGATGATGACTATTCGTCATCATCCTTATTTTCTGCTATTACCTGAGGACCGCGAACCTTGTCCTTGAGTCCCAGACCTTTCTTGATTTCAATATTTACTCCATCGCTCAAACCGGTGGTTACCTGTTTGCGCTCATAAGTCTTCTTCTTGTCGCTACCTTTTATGATATATACAAAGGTAGAATCGCCGCTAAACTCGATGGCACTCTCCGGAACGGTGAGTACATGGGTAGCCTTTGCCAGTACAATCTCGGCATTGGCGCTGTAGCCTGAACGGATTTTGCCGCCCTTGGTAGAACGGATGGCTGCCTTTACCTCAAACTGGTTGGCACCATTGTTTTCTACAGCCTTAGGAGAGATATATTCCAGGTTAGCCTCGAAGTTGAGGTTCTGCAAAGCTCCGATGGTAATCTTCATCGGCATTCCTGTAACGAGACTTCCCACTTCGGTTTCATCGATATTGCCACGGAAGATGAGGTCGTTCATGTTAGCCACACTGGCGATGGTAGTACCATCGTTGAAAGTGTTGGCAAGAATCACCGAGTTACCCACCTTGACCGGAATATCGAGGATAATGCCCGAGATGGTAGAACGGATGAGGGTGGAAGAAGCGCTGGCATTGCTCTTGCTTACACCATCGCGCACCACCTGGAGAGCATCTTCGGCAGCGGTAACCTCCTCGCGTGCCTGTTTCATCGCCTGCTTTACCTTATCAAACTCATCGGCGCTGACCAGCTGTTTTTTGAAGAGCTGTTCCTCGCGACCGTAATCCACCTGTGCCTGTTTCAGGTTGATTTCAGCAAGGCGCACACGAGCCTGCGCCGAACTGAGCTGTCCCATATCCGGAATCACCTTTACCTTGGCGATAACCTCGCCCGCCTGAACATAATCACCCGCTTCTTTGCAAATCTCGGTGATGATACCGCTAATCTGAGGCTTTACGCTCACCTCGTTGCGAGGCTCAATCTTGCCCGTGATGACGGTAGTTTTCAAAACATCAGCCATTTTAGGAGTAAACTCAGTATACTCCACAGGCTTAGGCTGCGATTTCTCATAAAGGAACACGAAGGTTCCGATGAAAATCAAGGCGACAATCGCCGCAACAATCAACTTTGAATACTTTTTCATATCGTAAGTTTAAGTGAAGAGTGAAGAACGAAGAGTGAAGAATTCAATTGCTTTACTTTCGTCTTTCATTCTTATTTCGTTAATATTATTATTATCAAGAGTTATCATTTATCAGGAGTTATCATTTAGAGGACAAGTGAATTCTTCACTCTTCACTCTTCGTTCTTCACTCCTATTCGTCTCTCATCGCATCTACCGGTTTGATGCTCATCGCTCGCCATGCAGGGGCGAGTCCGGCTAGGCCGCCGAGAATGCAGATGAGGATGGCTGAAGAGATGGCCGTCCAGAAATCTACCTGAAAGTGGGCGGTAAGAATGCCATCCGTGGTACTTCCTACTTCCAGCATCTGCAGGATGGCAACACCGAAGAGAATGCCGCTCATGCCGGCTACCAGGGTGAGAAGAATACTCTCTGAGATGATTTGTGAAAGTATCATCTTAGGCGTGGCTCCGATGGCTCGGCGGATGCCTATCTCGGTGGTTCGCTCCTTTACCGTTACCATCATAATGTTGGAAACTCCGATGGCGCCGGCAAGAAGGGTACCGATGCCTACCAGCCAGATGAGGAAGTTGACGCCCTTGAACAGGTTGTCGAGCATCTGGAAGAGAACTTCGGTATTGAACACCATAATGCCCTTTTCGTCCGTAGGGTCTATGCTGTGGGCTCTTGCCACGGTTTCTCTCATCCGCTGGGCAATGCAGCTCATCACTACGCCCGGTTTGCCGGTGGTGGCTATGATGTCTACTGCCTTACCCCGGTTATAAGCGCTGCGCAAAACCGATTGGGGCAGGGTGATGGTTTCATCGGCACGACCGCCGAAATTGATGCCGTTGCCCGAACGGTAATCTACGCCTATCACCATATAATAGGTAGAGTCAACTCTTACACTCTTGCCGCACGGATCACCGCCGCCAGGAAAGAGATTCTTGTAAATCTGTTTGCCGATGACGCAAACCTTGCGCTGCTGGCGCACATCCATCTCGTTGATGTATCTGCCGTAAAACATTTTAGGCGCAGAAACCTGTGCGTAGTCAGGATTTACGCCCTGGGTGCTGCCGCTGAATTTCTTGTCGCCAAACACTACCGACTTGTTGCCGCCGAAGAGCAGCGGAGTAATGACATCGAGTTCGGGCACCTGGTGGCGCAATCTGTCCAGGTCTTTCTCTTCCATCTGCCAGGAGCGCCCCTTGTTGAATCCCTTGTAGGGTTTGGTGGTGTTCTGCGCCCAGATGATAGCGGTGTTGGTGGCAAAGCCTGTGAAGTTGTTTTGCAGCATCTCCTTCAGTCCCTGTCCGCCACCCATCAGGGCGATGAGCATAAACACGCCCCAGAACACGCCGAAGCCCGTAAGCAGACTGCGGCTCTTGTTCCTCGTGATGGTGTCGAGAATCTCTTTATATGTATCTAAATCTAATCGCATAATAATAATTTATAGTTTATAGTTTAGTTGATAGTTTATAGTTAATAGTTTATAGTTTATAGGGCAATCTGGCTAAATGGCGTAGCCGCTATTAACTATTAACTGTTAACTATTAACTAAACATTACTCCGCTCTCAGCGCTTCTATCGGTCGGATTCTTGCAGCCTTGATGGCTGGGATGAGTCCGGCGATGGTGCCTGCGATGACGATGGTGATGGTGGCGCCGATACAGGTGCCGATGCCCACCGTAGGGTTCACAAACATGGCGGCTTTAAACAGTCCGGTATCTATGGTGGTGTGGCCGATAGTTGCATCCATGATTTCGTTTGCCGCCACGCCACATACCATTCCGATGTAGCCGAAGAACGAGGTGATGATGATGCTCTCGGTAATGATGAGCTTCAGTATCGACCAAGGCTTGGCGCCGATGGCTTTTCTTACGCCAAACTCTCGGGTTCGCTCCTTCACGGTGATGAGCATGATGTTGCTTACGCCCACGATTCCGCTCAGCAGGGTGAACAGACCCACAATCCAGAGGGCTGTCTGCATGATGGCGATTCCCTGGTTCATCTGGATATTGTCCATGTATCGGTTCCAGAGCCAGATGGTTCGTTCGTCATCAGGTGCTGCCTGATGGTTGTTGTTGATGCTGGCGCGGTAGTTCTTTTCAAACTGCTTATTGTCCTCCCTGGTCTTCAGGTTCTTGATGGTAAACTCCAGACTTCCCGCATCATCGCCCTTGGCGTAGATGGTCTTTATGGTGGAGTAGGCGATGAAGGCTTCGGTATTATTGCGCGATTCATCATCCTTGTAAATTCCTACCACCTGGAAGTTGAGGTTGCTGATCTTTACGTTCTTGCCCACCAGCGAACGGTAGTCTTTGCAGAGTTCCTTGGTCTGGCTTCGGCTCAGCACCACATTCTTGCGCTGCTCCTTCATATCGATTTCGTTGATGAATCGTCCGGCAATCATCTCCGTCTTGTCGATTTTGGGATGTGTAGGAGCCACACCCACCAATGACTGGCTTGCCACATAATTATCACCGTAGTTGATATTTACGTTATACTGTTCCAATCTTCCACCCACATCATCCACGTACTGGCCGTAGGTCTGGTTGCTGATGAGGATGTCTTTGTCGTTGAGCGTGATGCTTCTGCCTTCCTTCAGTCCCTTGTAAGCCTTGGAGGTTTCGCCTGGGAATACTCGCATGGAGTTGGCTAGGAATCGGGTGCTTTGCTGCAACTGGGCATTAATCAGTCCGTTGCCTGCACCCAGCAGGAATATCAGCATGAAGATTCCCCAGGCAACGGCAAATCCCGTGAGCGAAGTGCGGAGCTTGTTGCGCTTCGACGTACTCCAAACCTCTGAGAGGAGTGAAGAGTGTAGAGTGAAGAGTGAAGAATTCATATGCATTGTGTATTGTTTTAAAAATTAATAACCCCGAAGAGATGTCAGAGAAAGACAATTGGATTCTTCACTCTTCACTCTTCGTTCTTCACTTACTTTACGTAGTCTTTCGATACGAGATGGTGGTCTCTGTTGTCTTCGATGCTTCCGATGAGTCCGTCCTTGATATGGATAACCTTATCGGTCTCGTTGGCTACACCGCTTTCGTGGGTTACCACCACGATGGTCATTCCCTCTTTCTGGTGCAGTTCCTTCAGCAGGTCCATCACTTCCACGCTCGTTTTGGAGTCGAGGGCTCCGGTAGGCTCATCGGCAAGGATGATTTCGGGTTTGGTGATGAGGGCACGGGCGATGGCTACACGCTGCTTCTGTCCTCCCGACATCTCGTTAGGATAATGGTTGGCCCATTGCTTCAAGCCCAGTTTTTCTAGATATTCCATCGCCAGTTCGTGGCGCTTCTTGCGGCTCACGCCTTGGTAGAAGAGTGGAAGCTCTACGTTTTCCACCGCCGTCTTGAACGAGATGAGGTTGAACGACTGGAAGATGAAGCCAATCATCTTGTTGCGGTATTCGGCAGCACGGGTTTCCGAGAGGTCTTTGATGAGCACATCGTTGAGTCGGTATTCGCCCGTATCGTAGTTGTCGAGAATACCCAGTATATTTAATAAGGTGGATTTTCCCGAGCCGGAGGCACCCATGATGCTGACGAACTCGCCACGTTCGATGTCGAGGTCGATTCCCTTCAGCACATGGAGTGGCTGAGCACCCTGGTAGGTCTTGTTGACGTCTTTTAGATGAATTAATGACATGTTACTTTCGTTTTATGGATATCAATTTAAACCATTAGACGCTTGCAACTTTCAGAAAGTTGCAAGCGTAACTCTTTTTTTAAAACGTTATTACATACACCTTATTATATATAAGGCAAAAACAGAAGCTATAAATATATATTTGAGGATGAATAGTGTCATCATATCTTTATCTTTTTGAGATTCTTCTCCAACTCTTCCTTCACTTCATCGATGGAGATGTCGAGAAGCTGCATTTGTCGGGCGAGTTCCGGGAGTCTTTCTTTCATAAACTCCTTCTTGCGGGTTTTCTTAATCTGCTTCTTGGCTCCAGCGGAAACAAAGTAGCCCAGGCCTCGCTTGTTGTAGATAATCTCGTCGGTGGCAAGCAGGTCGTATGCCTTCACGGTTGTGTTGGCATTTACCTCCAGCAGCACGGCGTATTCCCTGACGCTCGGTATTCGCTCGTCTTCCTTGTACTTGCCCGCCAGAATCTCATCGCTCAATCGCTCGGCTATCTGTACGTATATTGCTTTATCGTTACTGAAATTCATAATCTTCAAATTTTAATTCTTAGATGTTAATCCACTTGTTGCAGATAACCTGCATGCGGGTGAAGAGCTTGTAAGATGCCCAATAGTTGAAAGCAGCCAAAGCCAGAAAAACAAAGAATGCAGTAATTATTATACAATAGTCAGCTGTGGAACCATTGCTGAAGTTAATATGACTGAAGAAATCAAAAACTCCAGCTTCTCCTAATTTGTTGATTATGTATCCCAAAATCATACTAAGAAGAATGCCCGTGCAAGCTGTTAGCAATACAGGCAGCTTGCGATAGAATGTTCCGCCAAGTGTTGCGAAAGAATGGGAAAATAGTATGAATGAATAGAGGGTAATCCATTTCAGCCAGTCGTTGTCGAAAGGGTGAATTGTGGGAATAATATGGCTGAGCACAGCCCAGGTGATGCTGATATGAAAATCTGGAGTGATGATGAAACTAAAGATGAACTGTATAACATCGGCCAAGATTACTGCTGCAAAAAGTTGAACCAAAACACCGATACTCATCATGAGTAGTCGGGCCACAAACTTCTCTAGATTACAAGCAGGAAGCATCAGGAAACTCTCTCTTTGCAATTTAGTCTTCATGTTATTGAATATACAACTTGCCAAGACGTAGAACGCGATGAATGCTATTACAGAAAAGAACATGCAAACACTTACCTGGTATTGATGACTAGCCAGCTCTACTTCGGTTGAGTTAAGCCAATATCTCATGCTAAAAAGTCGCAATACACAATAGATGGAAAGGCCGATGGCGAGACCTGCTGTAGCTCCAAGATGACGCTGCCAGTTGGTGAGAATATCCCAACGAAGTACCATGCTTAATCTATGTAAATCGAAATCCTTTTTCATAATCGTCAAATTTTTAATCGTTTAATTTTCCATTAATTACTGCATTGAAGAGCAACTCTAGGTTCATCTGTGTTTCCTGTTTTCCCTCCTGACGCTTGCAGATGGCGGCATTGCCCTGCAGGGTTGGCTCGGCGTAGAGCACGGTGTCGTCCATTTCCTGTGGGTTGCGATATTCGAAGGTGTATTTCTCGCAGATGTTTGAAATAGATGCGTCGAGCAGCAGTTGGCTCTGGTTCATGATGATGATGTGGTCGAGCAGTGACTCTACATCGTGCACCTGATGGGTAGAGATGATGAGGGTGCGGTCTTCCGTCATGTTGTTGGCGATGACCTTACGGAACTGGCTCTTCGATGGGATGTCGAGACCATTGGTTGGCTCGTCCATCAGAAGAAAGCGGGTACCCGTGGCGAGTGCGAAACTCATGAATACCTTCTTCTTCTGTCCCATCGAGAGTTCGTTCAACTTGAGAGAGAGTGGTAAATCAAAATCCTTGAGGCAACGGTCCAGCACTTCCTGCGAGAAGTTAGGATAGAACCCCTGGTTCATCTTCACGTAGGTGGCGAGGGAAACGTTGGGCAGTTCAAACTCCTCGGGCACCATGAAGATGTCCTTCAGCATCTCGGCTTTGCGGTCTTGTGCCGAAATGCCATCCACGAGAACGGTACCTTGTTGCTGGCGGAGCAATCCGCTGATAAGATAGAGCAGGGTACTCTTGCCTGTACCGTTCTTACCAAGCAAGCCATAAATGTTGTTCTCCTTGAGTTCCAAAGAGAAATCTCTAAATACAAGGTGCTTGCTACCTGGGTATCTGAAATCAATGTCTTTAATCTGTATCATAATCTTTGATGTTTTAGTGTACTACTTCAATAGAACACTGCAAAGGTATGCTTTTCTGCGATAAGTTCCAAACTTTTGGGCAATTATTTTTAGACTTTAACGTATTGTTAACAATTCCACCTTATTATATTATAAGAAGAGTATGATATGGATGAATGTCTTGTAATATAGAGCATTATAAAAAAACAAAGGCATCAGAAAGCGAAAACTTCCCGATGCCTTGATGCTTTTTATTAAGTCGTTTAGATATATTTCATCAGAATGTCCCAAACTGCAATGATGTGGCAGATACTACCAGCTAAAACGAAGAAATGGAACACGGAATGCATGTATTTCTTCTTGTTGATACTGTAGAATACGGCGCCCGTAATGTAGCAGACGCCTTCGGCGATAATCCACCAGACCGTGGCGGTGGATACGGAGTCTATCAAAGGTTTAAAGGCAACCAGTACCGACAATCCCATGCCTACAAAGCAGATGGTCTCCAGGTTGCTGTGATCCTTGAGTCTGGCAAAACTCATGATGGTTCCGGCAATGGCGCAAGCCCAGATAAAGATAAAAAGACTCCATCCCCAATATCCCTGGTCTCGCATCGCAATGAGTGTGATTGGCGAGTAAGAACCGGCAATATGCCAGTAGATGGCGGCATGATCCCATTTGCGCAGCCGCTCCTTCCATTTGCTCCAGGCAGAAACGGCATGGTAAACCGTTGAGGCGATGTAAGACATCAGCATACCGAACAGATAGAGGATAACTCCCGCCGTAGCCCATCCGTTATGCATCGTAAAGCACCAATATAAGAAGATGGCTCCCACGACAAAGCCCATCAGGATACCTCCTGCATGCGACCATGAGTTCCAAAGTTCTTCTTTATGACTGAAATGTATCTTTAGTTTCATATCTCTATATATCTTTTCGTTACACATTCTGCTGATTTTGAGAAATTGGGATTGCAAACCACTATATCTAAATCGTTATCAGCTATAACATTGCAAAGATACTAAGAATTTCTTAAAGTGGACTATCTTTTAGGAATTCTTTCGATTTCTAAAGTGTTTTCTTTGCTTTATTTGCTGATTGTTTGTCCTTTTCTGCTTTCTTCGAAAAATAAATCAAAAAAGTATTGGAGTGTATTGGATTTTTTTATAATTTTGCGATGTGAAAATGAGAAATCATCTCTCACAAAATTGAAACTATAAACGCAACTAATAACTTAGAAAGGTAATATGAAGTTAAAATCAATTGCACTTATATTGATGACTGTCGCACTTCCGGCGATGGCAGAAAAAGTATCTGTAAATACAAAGGGTATGTCGCTCATTCTCGATGTTGAGAATGGAAAGCCTGCCCAGTATCTCTATTTCGGTACTAAGTTGAATCCTAACGATTTGCAGAATCTGAAGGTCGCTACTGATGGCCGTATGGATGCTTATCCGGCTTACGGGCTGAATACTCCAGCTGAAGCGGCGCTTGCCATGCGTCATAGTGATGGCAATCTTTCAACTGCACTCGTGGCTACGGGCTGTGATGTGAAGAACGAAGGAAATGCTTCTGTTACGACCGTTCATCTGAAAGATCCTGTATATAATATAAAGGTAGATTTGAAGTATCGTGCATACAATGATGTTGATATGATTGAGGCATGGACCGAGATTCTGAATGGTGAAAAGGGTACTGTAACCCTGATTACCTTCGCATCGGCTATGCTTCCTATCCGTCGCGGAGATGTTTGGATGAGTCATCTTTCCGGTACTTGGGCTGCAGAGGGACAGTTGAGTCATGAAAAACTGCAGCCAGGAGAATTTGTAATCCGAAACAATGATGGTACCCGCAATTCGCATACCGATCATGCAGAAGTCATGTTCTCGCTCGATGGTAAAGGACAGGAAAATGCGGGTAATGTTATTGGTGCAGCCTTGGTTTATAGCGGAAACTATAAGCTGAAAACGGTTACCGATGATACCGAATATCATTATTTCTTTGCCGGTATTAATGAACAGAACTCTGAATATCATCTTAAGAAAGGTGAGACTTTCAAAACTCCTGCACTCGCTTTGACCTATTCAACACAGGGCTTGAGTGGTGCAAGTAGAAACTTCCATAAATGGGGACGCAAATATATCTTGGCACATGGAGATAAGGAGCGTGATATCTTGCTCAACTCTTGGGAAGGTGTTTATTTCGACATCAACCAGAAGGGAATGGACCAGATGATGGCTGATATCCATAGTATGGGTGGTGAACTCTTCGTGATGGATGATGGATGGTTCGGAACCAAATATCCTCGTGTTACTGATAACTGTGCACTCGGCGACTGGGTGGTTGATACCAAGAAACTTCCTAATGGCATTGAAGGCTTGCTGAACGATGCCAGGAAAAATCAGGTAAAGTTTGGTATCTGGATCGAACCGGAAATGACCAATACTACCAGTATGCTCTATGAGAAGCATCCTGATTGGGTTATCAAGGCTCCTAAGCGAGATGCTGTTCTGGGCCGTGGTGGTACCCAGCTGGTGCTCGATCTCTCTAATCCAAAAGTACAAGACTTTGTTTTCGGTGTAGTAGACAATTTACTTACTAAATATCCAGATATAGCCTACATCAAGTGGGACGCCAATATGGCTATTATGAATCATGGCAGCCAATACTTGTCTGCAGCTGATCAGAGTCATCTCTACATTGCTTATCATCAGGGATTTGCGAAGGTTATTGACCGTATTCGTGCTAAGTATAAGGATGTGGTGATTCAATGTTGCGCTAGTGGCGGTGGTCGTGCCAACTGGGGCATGCTCCGTGGTTTCGACGAGTTTTGGGTAAGCGATAATACGGATGCCATGCAGCGTATTTATATGCAGTATGGAACCAGCTATTTCTTCCCAGCCATCGCCATGGCAAGTCATATCTCTGCTGTGCCAAATCATACCGTATTCCGCACTACTTCTTTGAAGTATCGTATTGATGTGGCTATGAGCGGACGACTTGGAATGGAAATTCAGCCAAAGAATATGACGGATGAGGAGAAAGCTCTCTGCCGAAAGGCTATCTCTGAATACAAGGAGATTCGTCCTGTTGTTCAGTTTGGCGACCTTTATCGTTTGGTTTCTCCGTACGATAATCAGGGCTTGTCTTCTATTATGTATGTTAGTGAAGCAAAAGACAAGGCTGTCTTCTATTGGTGGAAATTGGCAAACTTCTATAATGTTCATTTGCCAAGAGTTAAGATGGCTGGTTTGGATGAGAATAAAATATATAAGGTAAAAGAGTTAGATGTAATTGATAACAAGCCTCTTGATTGCGAGGGAAAATCTTACTCGGGTAAGTATCTTATGGAACATGGCTTGGAAATGCCGTATGTTCATGAGGTAGACTGGGGCAAGAAGAACGACTGGTCTTCTCGTGTTCTCTATTTGGAGGCAGAATAGTTTTCTGGTACTATTATTATGTATATGCGCATGCTTGTGTGCCCACACGCAGATATGAGCGCGTGTATGTATATAATAAAGTGTTTGGTACCAAAATAAGTGCAAAACAAGATGAAAGTGTTAAAATACTGTTAATTTCAAAACTTTTTCCGGAAAAAGTTTGGCGGTTTCGGAAAATGTTTGTACTTTTGCACTCGCTTTTGAGAAATACACTTTCTCTTAGCAAAAAAAAGAAAGAGTTCTTTGAAAGATTTTACATAAACAGACAAGTAGTACAAGAAGC
>ERZ791808.262-NODE-262-length-69593-cov-13.326670_pt1 | contig 69593 bp, 78 predicted proteins | sample MGYA00510305_ERZ791808 | MGnify/ENA primary metagenome ERZ791808 (study PRJEB30046, sample SAMN00792024) | human gut metagenome | study: EMG produced TPA metagenomics assembly of the A metagenome-wide association study of gut microbiota in type 2... | reverse complement strand
CACTATTCTCTCAGGAATTTCAGGATCTGCCAGACGGTGCTGAGACGACGCTTACATTTCTCAGAAGAGAAAAAGAATTAATTGTCGCCAACGCTTTCAACAGGTCGCATCATCAACAGATGACAACAACCGGAAGGACACCGCGATGGAGTTGACTGCAGACCTGCTGAAAAGCCTTAACAATATAAGACAAAATGCCACCATATATGTTCACGCATACCACTATACTGATGATGAAAAATGCGTTATGGCACCACGCTCATCCCTGCCCTCTCTGGAGCTAACAGTTCTGCAGTCAGAAAAAATTATCGATCTGCTTCTGAGTGGTTACGGTTATATCAGGCATGACGGCTATGTTCAGGGATATGGAGAAAAAACTGTGGCAACTTTCACAATACAGGAGGGTAAGCACCATCATTTCAGGACAAATCTGGCACTGAATAAGACGGGCAATATAGCCGATAATGCGTTGAATCATTGGCTACATCGTATACGTAAAACAGACATCATTGTTCTGTCTGTTGTTCTTACAGAATAAATTCAGTTATTTACTGGAAATTTATAAGGTCTTTATAGTTATCCGCCGAGAATACCCGTATGAAAACTAATAAGAAAGACACAAAATGGTACATTTTTTACCGTGAAAATTCAGGCGAGGATATTTTGCTTGAAATGTCATCATTTAAGGAATGTCTTTCGGCATCCAAAGAATTAATGACCCCATCAAATTACATGATATGCATAGAAAGAAATGGCGAAAGAATAAAACGTTGGGACAGGGAAATCATAGCAGGCTCTAACAAATGGATTAACTGTCCACCTGATAACTTCGAAATATTAGGTGAGCTAATAACCATTAATAGAATTATCAAAAAGTAACTCCGACTTTAGACAATGCATTAAGCAATGCGCTATAACAAGCAACGGGTTCATTTTTTGCGGGAGAATGCTTGTAAGTCATCGCTGTGCCCGGGCATTTTCCCACTATCTTTTGTAAAATACCTTTAACAAATCTTGATTCGTGAGCTAACAAAGATACCCATTTATCGATTTCACATTCGTTATCAAGTGTAAAAACCAGACCTTTAAATTTTTCCACTTCAGAGAACGAATTCATGGTTTCTTCATTGCACACTCTCCTCTGTATTTCCATAAAATAAATCATATTATCATCAATCAACATCCTTGATATCAGAAAACCTCTTATATCTTTCTTATTCACAACATCAAGGTAAGGCCAGTTAAGAATCGACTTGGAAATTTTATCATTTTCCACTTTGCTTTCATTGAACTCCGGGATTGCAACAAGTTCAGGTTCTTGCGTATTTAAGAATGAGCTTTCTGGGGTATACCAGTCCAGAGACTTAATTCTTTCAGAATAAGCTCCCCTCAAATAAACCATAGCATTCCACATGTCACGAACAATCCCTTTTGACTCCATATACAATCTTTCAGGTTCATTTTTATCAGCTAATGACATATATCCTGTGCTTATGCTATTTTGCTCATCAACAACTTCATTTACCGAATATAATGAGTGTAAATCACTTTCATTTTTTGTAACGGATATATATTTTGCTTTTTTTCTCCTTAAAGGACTCAGTTCACAACCATCGTCAAGAAATTCAAAAACTGACGCTTCAACTTCAAGAGTCGACGCTCCAGAATCAGGAGAAAAAGCGTTATCAACACTGAAAGGTTCATCCGGATTTTTTATATGCCGAACTGGAACATTACTCCAGGCTTGCCTGCTCCCTTGTTCAGCTTTTTCATCAACCAGGTTACTGTTATCTCTGTCATAATTTATAGTATATCCTGCAGGCAAAGAAACACCTGTAACAGAAAGCCCAAGGAAAGTAACATTATTTTCCAACCAAAATCCTTTAACTTTTATTCTGGCCTTTCCTTTAAACCAGGGAGCCACTTTGAGGTATATTTTACGATCTTCACATACATCTAATTGACGTTGTATTCTGTCAATCACTTTCCGGGTAAACCCATCAAGGGCAAAGAAAGAAGCAAAAGGAGCATCATATTTATTCATTCTCTTTCTTAATTTTATATAAAAGATTTTGTCTCCCTCCACGTATGCCTCAGAAAAAATCCTGTTACGCAGTTCATTTCCTGAATAAGTAAGAATAACTCTCTTCAACTCATCGGAATGTCCATAGCAACGATAAAAAAACTCAAGCGGATGGATGATCACCTTATCCGCATCATCTGTTAAAAACTCAAGGAGCCAATTTTTATCATATGGAGATTTCAGTTGATAATCTGAAAAATCATAAGGTAATGACACACCTTCTTTATATGCCTGATAAAGAGAATTAATCTTCCACCCTCCATTTGCATAAGAGAAATCAACATTAAATATTTTTTCCTCCATCAGAATTTCAGCAACACACCTTCCTCTTGTCCAGACACTGCCTATTTTAAAAAAAGACAAATCAGTCAACAGACATTCTTGCTCATAATATCTATCACAAAGAGTTCCATCGGCCTGAACTTCCCGAAAGGTAATTGCTACTTTAGGTTGTTCACCTCGTCTTTTATTCTTTTTTAAGAAACCATACCACCAAACAACCCAGGATGTATCAGAAGGAAGATTTAATGAAGGAAAATGCTCTGTCCTGTTGATTTTTCTTATTGATACTTTTTCCATACATCTGTCCCTCTAAACAACAGAACTCTTATCTCACAAGCAAATGTTGAAGATAAAATAGTTATTCACTTAAACCAGAAACGCTCTGATGCAAACTACATCCAGTATATATTAATAATCTTCTTGCCTTATGCTGGTGAAGCATGATTACACATCAAATCATATTATCACTTATCACAGGAAGCCCATTAATAGCATCATTCCACTGAACCTTTCTATTTTCATCGTTAATGATTTTACTCACCCATACCTCTGTGCACCCCCAGCGCGCAGCCAACATCTTGTTGCTCCAGCCTTTTTCTTTTATTGTCTTTTTTACATTTTCAGGACTAAGTCCTCCATTAATCCATTTTTCAAGATGATGTTTATGAATAACAAAGTCAAACTCAGGATATGCTCTCTCTAAATCCTCCAGTGAAGTTTTCTTCCACAGTGGATTCCTGTTTCCCTCAAAAGAGGCGATATGAAAGTGATCATTCAGAAACAATGATTCATTATGGTTATAGTATTCAAACCATATTGAATTAGCATTTATGTAATCCCATAATTGCGAATCAATTTCTTTATCTACTCGTTGTGATGTTTTTAATATATCCAGAAATTCTTTTTGCTGCGTGTATGACAATACCCCCTCCCTGAAGAGAGCATTAACCGCAGCCTCTCTGACCTGCTCAATTGCATTTGTTACTGACGTACGATAATAGTTCAATAATTGAGCGCATGAGAAAACAATAAATCCATGTTTAATCTGAACCCTTAAATAACAGTACCCATTCCGGCCATGAAAACCAGAAAACTCCAGGGGCAAAAAAGTCTTATCAAAACCATCCATTACATTAAACACAACCTTCATTGAAATAAACCCCAATTTATTTTTTATTGGCACTTGCAATCCTTGAGTTTAAAAAACAAGAGTAACCTGTCAACACCACTTACATAACCATAAAAAAAATAACAAAAATTGACCCACAGATGTAATAACGCCAGTCCTGAGACTGGCGTAGTGATAAAAAATGATCAGGCCGCTGCCTGTTCCTGAACATGGCGCAGACGATATGACCAGTTTCCGAGGTAATGCCCGGGCGTCAGCAGAATCCGGCGCCGCTCATTACACAGCGAGTTACCAATCACCACTTCTCCGGCCACACCACACAGCGACAATTGTATATACGCCATACCAGCTGCCAGCGGGTCAATGTCCGTTTCCGACACCCACATCCTGCGGTATGCCGGATACCCCGAACGGTTCAGGGTGTCAGCCATAGCCAGAATCATACTGCCGGCACCACAGGCAGGTTCACTGAGCGTGATAAAGGGTTTGTTCTCAAACAACGCTTTCACATTCCCCAGCTGCATCTGTGCCATCATGCAGGCCACACCCCATGGCGTGAAAAACTGGCTCCGGTATTTATCCCCCAGCTCCAGCTGCATGAACACGCTGCCCAGAAAGTCGCAGAATCCCTGCTCCAGTCCCTCAATGACATGGGCAAGCAAATGCGCCATGTTGATAACATCCTGCTTTTCATAACCACTGACGATTCGCAAGTACTTCTGCTCCCGTGCTTCACTGAACTGAAGCCGGTTCTCCAGGGCAATCACACTGCAGCTGACAAAGTCCTCAAACACCTTATGACGTTTGTGATAACGGGCAGTCTGATTAAACAGCAAAATAAAAGCTTTCTGATGGTCGATAAAGGTGGTCATGTGCTTCTCCATAAAAAAACAGGGAACACATGGCCCCGGGGAGGAACAAGTGTTCCCCTTCGGGCTGAAATGATAGATGACAGGAAAAAACGGGTGCCGCGAATGTGGCACCCTGAGGTTAGTTACTGGCCTGCAGCCAGCGGAACCGGTAAAGGCGCGGCTTCTGTCTGTTCTTCAGCGCGCTCCTCCACCAGATACAGCCGGGGCTGTGGAAGTTTTTCCCTCCCCGGCCATTCGGCCTGCGGGTCACTGTCCGTATGTTCACCACCGTCATAACAGTTGTAACCCTGTATGCCCCGGACAGGTTCGCTGTACCAGTGCCGTATCTCACAGTCGAACACCTTCGAGATTTCACCAACCAGCTCACCTGAAGGCGGATACCAGGGCGTGTCTGTCAGCAGCACCAGACTGCTCATCTCATCACGCACCCAGCGGACATTGTGACCTGATGGCCACTCCACACCGTATATCCGGCTGTAAAGGCTGGTCGTGGTGGAAATGCCCTGCAGCAGTCCACCTGAACCGTTCAGCTCTGTGGCCAGACGGGGGGGTATGACCATCAGCATGTCACAGGGCTGCGCCTGTTCCGGGTAATCCGACAGCCGGCTCCAGCAGGCTTCGGCATCAATGTGTTCACTCAGTCCGACCAGACCAAACCAGTCAGAATACTGACAATGCATTAACGTGGTGATTATCTCCCGGGCATTATCCGGCAGATTCCCCCAGCGGACTGCGCCAATACATGACTGGTGATAAAGGCGGTCAATGGTCTTTATCGTCTCTTCATCCAGTACGGCATCTTTTACCAGCAGCCCCAGCCACTGTTCAAATGCCTGGTTAGCCGGAGATGACATCCCCGTACCATGACGAACCAGCGCCGGATATGGCGGATACTGCGTCGTCCGGGTAGGTTTCACCAGTCCGGCACAACCGATCAGAAACAGCTGTATACTCTGCTGTATGGCATGGCGGTAACGCGGTGTCTCACATCCTTCAATCCACTGCGTCAGCACATCCAGGCAGACTGACTTACCGGTAATTTCAAAACGATTTCTGCACCATTCGGCCATATTCAATGCTCCTCTGATAAATGAAGAGGGCATTGTCCCGTGAGGTACAATGCCCTCACGGGAAAAGCGGAGTTGTCACACTCCGCCATCGTCAAAAGTCCGTCCGGTTATACAACCTTCCGGTATTTACTGGTTTCTGCCCCCATTTCGTTGATAGCTACGTCGATATTGCCCGGGAAACGATCTGTTTTAATCTTCCACAAATCGTTTTTCCAGTAACGTGCCACTCTCACATCTGGCGGAACGTTGCTCTGCCCGTACTTTTTACGAAGCCGGTCAATGCACTCCTGCACAAATTCATTACTGAATTTGCGGGATTCGTGCACGAACCTCAGCCCGTTTTTGCCTTCAAACGCACGGGTAATAAACCGCACTTCAGCCTCTGTTGGTCCATCCAGCCAGGACACATTAATCATGTTGTAAACGCCGGAATCGCATACCTTCAGCACGTTAAATTTCTGCCCCGGAAATGCGAATTCCAGAACGTCACTGACACGGGCAACCACGGCATCGTCAACCTCAGTCACAGACTTAACATTCATCATTCTGCTCCTCTGTATGAAAATCACTGAGGGAACAGCCCCGTGAGGAGTCGGGCCCTCACGGGATGGCGGTGTGTCACACCGCGTTACTGATAAAGTCTTTCAGCCAGGTGGTATGCCCGAGGCCATACCGCCTGCTGGCATTCATAAGTTCGTCTGCCGACGGATTTATGTAAAGGTTGTAGTACCAGAGTTCTTCCTTTAAATCCGCCAGGTTACCCCTGCCGGTCGCAAGCCACTCCTGCACCACTTCATGAATTTCAGATGTGACGTCACCGCGGTAATTCGATGTGATCGTAACATCCGTCAGTAACCCGGCAATACTGCCCGCCAGCAGACGCGGTTGAGACATGCCGTTATAGAACCATACGCTGCAGCCGGAATCTCCGGGTAAAATATTCAAATCGGGTCTCATGAAATTTCTCCTGAAAAAGCAGGGACCCGTCCCACAGGGATGAGTCCCTGTGGGGATGTAAAAACCGTTAAAATGCATCAGGTATTGCAGCGTACCGCTTCCCGGTACTGATACTGTCAGCCCAGATACTGTGCTCTGTTTCATGTCCCAGAGACATAACCCTGTCGAGTACCTCGTGGAAAATCGTTCCCGGTGCAGGAACATTTTCCATCTCCAGGTCATACAGCAACCAGCCCAGAGCCTCACCAACATCCCACAAAATCGAGTAAAGTGGTGAAGGCTCATCCTCATCCTCCGGCACCGGGGTAATTCCGAGACGTTGCCAGGCGCGAAGTATCGCCAGTTCACCTTCCAGCTGACAGAGATGTGCCAGCAAAGCGGACTGACTCTGAAGATGCCAGTAACCAGTAATAAAACGCGAATACATAAAACCCCCTGTCTGATTCTTTCTGATGAAAGAGCACACCGTCCGAAGGAACGATGCCCTCCGGGCGGTGAACAACAGAGTTCAGATTGTTCACCCGCGATTGTTAAGCATTACGCCGCTTTTTCTGCCGGCGTATCGTGTACGGAAAGAAGGTATTCCGTTGCCTCTCTGGCCTGTCGACATGCACTGAACAGCGCTTTTTTGTCAGCACGAAGAATTTTCAGCCATGCGCCAATATAATTCTCATGCTGCACATTTCCGGTGACACCCAGTTGAGCGCACAGAAAGGCACTGCCCATTTCGGCGATAAGCTCTTCGAACGCATAACGTTCATCGCCATAGCTCCCACCGGAGGAAACTATCCCTTCCCGGTTAAGACGTTTCGCATGACCGGTACTGTGTACCAGCTCATGCAGTAATGTGGACCAGTAATCTTCCGCTGAAGTGAACTGTGACGAGAGCGGCAGGACGATACGATCAAATACCGGGGTGTAATACGCCCGGTCCTGAGGTAAAGAATGAATCTTCACACCGCAGGCATTCACCATCGTCAGTACACGATCAGCCACAGCATTCAGCGTGTCGTTCGCACCGTTCTCAGTGACGGTTGTCGCCACCTCCGGCAGCGACAATCCATCACACTGTTCAACGTTAAAGAGAGGATTCGCTTTCAGCACCGGTACATCAACCATAACGGGGTTACCCTCTGCGTCGAATATCCGGTTGCCGTTCTCATCCTCATCCTGCTTATGCCAGCTTTTGTATATCACGGCCATTGTGGACTTCTCGCCCTTACGGACCTGCCCACCCAGCGCCTGAGCCTGACGGTACGTCAACCAGCAGTTACTGCTGTAACCGGCTTCTTCTGCGGCGAGCCACAACAGCAACACATTGATCCCACGGTAAGCGCTGCGTGTCAGTGCATTAACCGGCATCATTGGATCGCCGCTGTGAGTCCGTACTGAGCGCCATGGACGTTTCCAGGGGGCTACGCCCTTTTCGATGGCCTCAATCACCCTGTCCGTCACCAACTGATACAGGTCACGCTCCGGGGTTTTGTTCACGGGAGATGAAGTATGTTTTTTCGTTTTCATAAGAGCACGCTCCATAAAAAAGATGCATGCTCCCCGTACGGTGAACATGCACCATACGGTTAAATTAATAACGAAAATCAGACTGGCCAGAATTACCACAACGCCAGCATCACCAGTGAACGACGTTCAAAATCAAACGTCTTCAGCGTATCGCTGACCCACGCTTTTACGTCATCCACGTCATACCAGTAATCACCGGCATAGTCTTCCCCCCGTAAACGCGAGCCTGTGACATAAGGAAACAGCCTGTGGCAGTTCCCCGGTGTCAGCATACTGAGGTCGCGCAATAATGCAGCCAGTGAGCGGCGGGTTACAGGGAAAGCATGCTGCTCATCTGAAGCACCGGTATGTTCACGAAACCATGTCAGAAGCGGTTTCACCTTACGGAAAGCCCCCACCTCCTGATGTTCCTGTGTTTCCACAACGGCACCATTCTGATGGTTATCACGAGCCAGAAAGTAAATATCGAGTCCCATAACAATTCTCCTGAGTAACGCAGGGACTCTCCCCACAGGGATATGTCCCTGCCGGGTTATATAATGACGGAATACGTGACGACGTAATTCCGGGTAAAGTCAGGGAAAACACCGACGCAGGTACACGGTGCAGTAAGTAAAAGAAAAACCGTTCAGTCGGCGTCGGAAAAGTCAATACAGACCGCCTTCAGGAGACCGGCTATACGTTGATCCAGACATTCAGTCCAGCCATCGTTCCATCCACGCTCCCATGGATTGTAGACATCCTCCCATGGATTGCAGACATCGTTACAGCCATTCTTCCATGCCTGCCATACCGCTATTTCCATGACAGTTCCCAGCCTGTGGCCTTTCTCACGTATATGCCACAGAAACGGCCGGAAAAGTCCTGATTTCAGTTGGTCACCACCGCTTTCGTAGCCCAGATGACGAGCAATACTTTCAAGATATTCAAAAGCATCATTCTGCATTCCAGCCGCCTTAGCTAGCGAGCTGTACGCATCACGAAGTATCGTCATACCTTCCAGTTGATACTCACACCACGTACGGACAGACGACACTGGTGCGATTACCTGAAGAATGGTGCAGGTACGGCATACAACAACGCAAAGGAGTATTAACAGACTATTCATGTGTTCACCTCAGATACCAAAAAACACGGGAACACACCTGCCCTACGGGACACATGTTCCCTACAGGGTAATAAGGTTAAAAACAAGGACAGAGAAATAATTACCACCATGCCCAGAGCAACAGTACTTTTCGTTCAAAATCAAACGAATCAAGCGTGCTTCTGAGCCACGATTTCACGATCTCAACATCCTTCCAGTAATACTGGTCATACTCCTGAGAACCAAAAAAGAATCCTTCTGTTGTGGGGAAGAATTCCCGGCAGTTCTCCGGCGTAAGGCATTCAAGATCGCTCAGTAGTGCCTCCAGTTCCGTTCTGGAAACCGGACGCTCCACGGCATTTTCAACCGGTCCACAATGCGTCTCAAACCAGGCAATCAGTGGGTTAACCTTGCGAAAGTACCCCACTTCCCGCGTTTCCGGTACCGATACCACCGCGTCGGTAACACGATCACGACCAAGGAAAAAAATATCGAGTCCCATAAACAATCTCCTGATAAAAACAGCGGGACCGCCCCCCGAACGGGAGCGGTCCCGGACGGGTTAAGGAAAAATCAGATTTGCCATCGCGCACGCGTGGTACGGTCAGACAGATCCGGGCGTTGTGTGATAAACCTTTCAACGGTCATGACGACCGTTCAACAGGCTTCAGCGAAGACCGAAACGATAGCGAAAAGAAGTAAGCTGCGCGCCATACGGGAGGCAGCAGAGAGCGTGCGGCGAGCGGATATTCGACCGGTAAAGACATTAAACCGCACGACAGACAGCGGAAGTGCCTCAAACCAGTAACGATATTCACGGCTGTGAGAACCTTCACGGAACTCAAAGCAGTGTCGCAATGCACCGTTGGTGGAAACAATGCAGGCTCTGACTGACAGATTGCCGGTGGCGTTAATAAACCACGGAGTGCAGTACAGATGCCTCAGTTGTGGAGCGGACCAGGGCTGTTGTGGGTGAACACAACGCTTCTGATTAAACAGACATTGTCTGAGAAGATGAAAGAAAGGCGTTATGCGCATATCTGCACGTAACAGAAGTGGTATAAACATCGGAACCTCCGAATGAAAAAGACGGACGTTCCGCCCTGACGGACTGGAAAATCCGTCAGGGTATGCCAGCAGAACACCTGGCACAGTCAAGTTGTCATAAATGCAACCGGAAAAACCGGCTGGAATATCAACGTACCTCAATCACCAGTAGTGATATCCGTTTCCAGAGGCTAAACGGATGTACCGCCATAAAGGCATCCTCTTTCAGGCTACGAGGATATTGCAATCACCCGAAGGCGCTTCTCTCAGATTGCTGAAGCATTGGCTGGCAGTCACCCGAAGGCGTTCCTCTCAGACTGCTGGAACATTGGCTGGTCGCCAAAGCGACAGTGATCACCCGAAGGCGTCCCTCTCAGATCACCAGGACATTGGATGGTCGCCGGAGCGACAAGTTAGCGTCTAAAATATAATCATAAACAACATAAAACTTCAAGTTGTTGTCGTGGATCTGGTAATAACCTACAACTGACTGACAAGGCCAGCTCAATTTGATATTTTTTAATTCAGTAACACTCTTTATAAACCTGTAAGAGAGATGTAAAAATGAAATCGAAATACAAAAAATTAAAAGATGAACTACTCAGAATAGCCAAAGCATGCGCCCCGACACCAGAAGATATGTTGGTATATACGGGAAGAGCCAGAAGACTTGCTTCATTTCTTAAAGATGCCAATATACAGATAAGTTCAGCAAATAGAATAAAACTACGTCATATTGAATGCTATTTTCAACAACGTTATCACACTGGCGTCAGTTCCAATATACTACGAGAAGAATTAGATACAATAAAGCATATTCTCACCCATTGCGGAAAGAGAAACATCGTTAAAAATGAACGACTGACTTATACATCACTGAATATTGCAGATGTCCGACCAATTATAATCTGCCCATACTGTGGAAATAAGACGAATCTTATAAAAGGGTCTCTCATGACATATTCCATGTCAGCAGCGACAGAAAACAAATATTACTGGATTTGTCCCCCATGCAATGCATGGGTTGGATGCCATAAAAACTCAGGGAGACCATTAGGTACTCCGGCTAAAGAAAACCTGAGAATACTCAGAACAAAAGTACGTAAACTTTTTGACAATTATCAGCAAAGAACCAACATATCCCGTAACGGGGCAAACATATGGCTATCCAGAAAACTGAATTGTCACATTCAGGAATGTCATATTGGGTATTTTAATGAAGATATGTGGCGCATCAGAAATCATCATAACCGAAATTAACAAAAACACATATCCTCCAGATTCATTTTAAATATCAGCTCTCATCAGAACCGTTAAAATAAACCTGTTTTACATAACGACCTCTTCCGTCACCATGACCAAGATCCATAGAAACACGAGCGTAGATTTCCGACTCTCCATATCCATTTTTTCGATAAAATCTTCTGGCTTCCTGAGAAAAATGATAACGCATACTGTGCGGAGATTTCACTCCTGACAATCCCGCTTTACGGGCATGATAACGAAAAACATTGATAGCCTGTTTTATATTTGGACGATCAATAAGTTTTCCGTCGTGTTCATCCATTATTTTTTGAGCATAAAGCAAAGCATGTCTTACCGCATCTCTGTCAATAATTGTGGTATTTCTTGGTCTTCCACCTTTCGTACCAAAAACGACCAAAAGAGAATCGCATCCTGAATTCAGTTCCCGTAGCCATGACTGAACAGACTTACATGACTGAACTGCTTCTTTTGTTCTTAAACCCAGAACATAAGAAAGCTGCATTGCTGCTGCCACACCAGGATTCTTTTTTTCCACTTTAGCAAATGTTTTCCAGAACTCATCCGGTGACAATGCTATTTTCTTTCCATCACGGCATGTATCCTTTAGGCCGAGCGCTTCATTACTCAATAATGGGTTAGAAGGATCTGCGATTTTAAGTCGTCCATCTTTTTCTAAAATGGCACGCATTACCGCCCGTTCATTCTGAATAGTCCGGTGAGAAATACCCGCTGCTTTCCTGCTGAGAAGGTAACCAGAAATATGTCTGGTTTTAATACTGCTCGTCTGGCGAAGTTTAATTCCATTTTCGCGTAAATAATTCAGGAAGTACTTTGCAATTCTCATTCTGTCAGCTGTTGTTGCGTAACTGCCACCACACTCACGGGCAAGTGAGATGAAAGACTTGCGAAACAGTTCAACTTTAGAACGTGACGATTTCCGGGCCATAAAGTCATTCTCCCTGTAAAAATCAGATGCAGTCCCCCTTCCGTTCACAAAGTAAAACTGCATACGCAGCCCTTCCGGTAAACAGAAAAGTTCGTTGATATTGTTAGTTTTTCGTCATCACGGACGGCTCTGTAACGCGGTTGCTCGCCTTCCTGGCTCGTTTGATGTCGATGTAGCAGAGCTTGCACATGTTGAGTTCTTACAGGAGTTCGCTACCTGTGCACCAGGGCGATTGTTGAGGAATACTCCCCGTCACCTTACGATGACGCCTCCCGACATCAGAACGATTTTTCATTTTTATTCCTTTATTTCAGTCAGTTAATACACTTACCTCTCATGTATTACGAAGTTTAAAAAGACATTCCGGCGTGGTCGTCCGTGTGAAAACGGACGCGCCGGAAAGGCGTGGATACGTCACTGAAAGACGTTGTCAGAGCGACAAAACGATTATCAGGACGCTTGTCACGAGCGACGATTTTCTGCCAGACCTTACGTGATGCTGCCTTCAGGGCAGATGGCCGCGGCGTCACTTGGTGTTCCCTTCGGTCGCACGCAAGTGACGCCGCACAGCTTCAAACTCCACATGCACACGCAAGCGACCAAATTTCAAATGGTCTTATGCCGTGCGCACAGTCATAAGAAGCTCATGCGGAAAGTCAGAAAATATCTTAAGACGCAGATTTTAAAGGCGTTTTTATGCCAGTCTGCCGGGAATACACAGTAGTCCGGTAGCCCGGAACCACCACGGTAATCCGAAGGAAAAATCAACGTACCTCCACCACCAGTCCTGGTGATATCCGTTCCCAGAGGCTAAACGGATGTACCGCCATAAAGGCATCCTCTTTCAGGCTACGAGGATATTGCAATCACCCGAAGGCGCTTCTCTCAGATTGCTGAAGCATTGGCTGGCAGTCACCCGAAGGCGTTCCTCTCAGACTGCTGGAACATTGGCTGGTCGCAAAAGCGACAGTGATCACCCGAAGGCGTCCCTCTCAGATCACCGGGACATTGGATGGTCGCCGGAGCGACAGTTAATGCAGATGCAGGTTAACAAAAAGGGAAATCTACCGTCAACCATATGAACATGTTGATTTCATTATGAATGTGTTGTTTTAATATAAATTAATCGGTAACGTCATAAAAAGAATATAAAAAACAGATAAAGCATGCATTTACACACATATCAGTACAATGATAAATTACCTCTCTAAAAACACGACGAAGGTATAATCATGGAAGCATCAATTATATTTTTCTGGGTTATCTATGCTCTTATTGTTATCTCATTCTTAAAATCAATAATAACCGACACAATAAAAGGAAAAAATAAAACAGGCGTAGCATTATATATATCAATCCTTTTATCAGTCGGATATACATTTCAGTACATTCACAATTACGACATATTTTCAGCGTCATGGGGAGTTGGTATATTTGTTACTATAATAGTACTGAGCATAGTATTTAATCTCTTATGCATTCTGTCGAAAAGGATATTAATATCACGCCATATAAGAAAGATGCAAAAAAAACTAAAACATACGTCTGTGTCTGATTTTATTTATTATTTAATGAAAAAACACAACAAATATCCCGTGTATGTATTACATATACCATCAAACAATACAATAGAAATAGGCTATAATATAATGAATGAAAATCTGGTCATTGGAAAAGGAATACATTTCAGGACACTAAGCAATCGTTCTTTATATTTCACCCTGACACAACCCCCATTAATCGCCACAATAAAAGATGATGTATTTTGCACTCTTCATGATTACTATAACCACAATAATGAAACCAAATCCACCATTGACAATTATATATCAAAAATACAGGATAATCATAATACGCCATGGATATTAAACAATGAAAACGTTCAGAAATAAAAAACAAAGAGACAACTATCAGGATAACACAAAACAGCATTATCACATGAACCGGAGATTCTATTTCAAAAACATCCTGTGGGGAATGTGCCCCATTATAATATCCATATTACATCTTATGTATGACACCCCAACAGAAGCGTCGATAAAAGTTGACTTATTTCTGATACTCAGTGGCCTGGCCCTTCCTTGTTCAATATACCTGACAAAAACAATCACACTAAAATACACATCCATATCATTCTGGAAAAAACCTCTTTTCTGGTCTTATGGTATATATCATTTTCATCTTGTTTATATAATGATATGTATAGTTTTAGCAATACCTTCTGCAATTATCGTTTTATTCTTTCACTTTTATCAAAACATCACCAGAAACAGGAAATGACAACCGCAATAATGAACATAAAAAGGCAAATCAGAATGGCAGCAAATCAATAAAGTACCCTTTCATATGAATCATCAGAAAAACGGTGGACGCGACATCCGGCACGAGGCAAAAACACAGCAACAAAATAAGCCGGATATCGCGCCCGTTACTTTTGTAACTCAACTTCAGGCATTGTGCAAGTTTTGATCTCCGGGTGGATTCAGAGCCATTCCCCCATTGATTCAGGCTGAAAACTCATATATTCTTGGAGAAGACTGGAATCTCATTGCTGTGAAATTCCTTACAGAATATTCAGCCCCATTTTATGGGGCTTTTTTTGGCTGCCCCCTGGCTGTTACCACACCTTCGTGATGTGAATAAAAAAGCCCGCAGTTTTTACACTGCAGGCTTCAGGTTTTCTTTGTGATTTGCATGCAAGGGTGCGACTTTCGACTGTCCCTCAGGCAACCGGATAGCGGGGGCTTTCACCCCCGCTGCGGTTTCTTACGGTTTACACTGCAAGAACGCCGCAATTTCCGACCACATAAAGCGTACCCTGAATTCACACGGTGATGCGTGTAACACCCAGACGGTCAGCAACATGGTCAGGCATAACATGCCCACAATGATCGTTTTTTGCGGCATAGCACTTGCTCCTTTTACAGAGAGGCGCTAACCTTCCACTTGCTGAAGGTAGATGGTCAGGGCCTCGGGTTAACGTTTAAGTTGACTCGGGGCCTTTCCACATCCGGCCTTCAGGTAATCCTTCCAGCCGTCAGCCGAAAGGCACCCGCGCGTAATGTACTGGTTTTCAGAGAGGTCCGCAATCTTCCGGTGACGGGATCATCTGCACACTCCCCGGTGGGACGGGCTAACGGTATATTCAGGTGCAGGATCTCTCTGTCCGGTGCGTTTTTAAATTGTTAAACACACCTTTGCGACTAAATCAGCCACCTTTTTTCGCATCAACAAAACGCCCAAAACGCTGGGTAAAGCGTGCAACATTACCTTCTGAAGCGACAGTTCTCAGTTTACCTGTATAAAACGGATGCGACTTAGAAGAAACGTCAATTGTAACATATGGGTAAGTTACCCCATCCAGTTCAATTACCCGGTCAGTTTTGATCGTCGAACCGATCCTGAAGTACTCATCAATACTGGTATCGTGAAATACTACTGTACGGTATTCCGGATGGATATTCGGTTTCACAACAGTTTTCCCCCTTTAAGTGAAAATTCCGCATAAAGGTACATATTCAGACGGTCAGATTCAACTGTCTGTTCTTATAACCTCACTCTCTTTTAGTATTGCAATATGTTATATAATTATAAACTGGACTTCCCGAAAAAAATCCATTAAATAAGAAGCGAGCCGTTGCGGAGGCTTGCTCTCTCCTTTAACCTCATGTGCAATATCCGTAACGCGCTCACATAAATCATCATCTGATAATATAACAACACCCATTATTTTATTCTGCCCTAAAGACTTCTTCTAAAATAAACGTTTACCCGACGTATCTGATCCCGCTGTTTTTAGCTGTATCCTTTAACATACTTGAGAAGCCCGCTGAAAAAATATACCGTAAAGGCGGTTTCTCTGTCTTCCATAAAACTGTCGGATAAGAAGGGCATTACATGAAAACCAAAAAAGTTATGATGATTGCACTGGTCAGTTCTGCGCTGGCTCTTTCAGGATGTGGAGCCATGGGCACAGCGATCAAAAAACGAAATCTGGAAGTAAAAACCCAGATGAGTGAAACCATCTGGCTTGAACCTGCGAGCGAACGCACCGTTTTCCTGCAGATCAAAAACACGTCGGATAAAGACATGAGTGGACTACAGGGAAAAATTGCCGATGCAGTCAAAGCCAAAGGTTATCAGATCGTGACTTCCCCGGATAAAGCTTACTACTGGATCCAGGCTAACGTTCTCAAAGCAGACAAAATGGATCTGCGTGAATCTCAGGGATGGTTGAGTCGCGGCTATGAAGGTGCAGCTGTCGGAGCTGCTCTTGGCGGTGGAATCACAGCGTACAATACCGGGTCTGCGGGTACCACTCTCGGCGTTGGACTGGCTACCGGTCTGATTGGCATGGCCGCGGATGCAATGGTGGAAGATATAAATTACACAATGATTACAGATGTCCAGATTGCCGAGCGAACCAAAACCAGCGTCAGAACGGATAATGTTGCAGCTTTGCGTCAGGGAACATCTGGCTCCAAAATTCAGACAAGCACAGAAACCGGCAACCAGCATAAATACCAGACCCGGGTTGTATCCAGTGCCAACCAGGTTAATCTGAAGTTTGAAGAGGCTAAACCTCATCTGGAAGACCAGCTGGCAAAATCAATCGCCAATATACTCTGATATAAATAACCCGGAGGCCATTCACCGGGCCTCCGGCCCTCTTAGTCTCAACTTTCAGACAATTCAGATATTATTTTTCCTGTCACACCATATACCCATGCAGGAACAGAATCTAATGACGGTACAAGTAAATTCTTCAGCGTTCGGTTTGCCTGGCGCCCGTAGCTGTATTTGTGCCTGTTTCTTCTTATACAAGAGCAGTAGTACAATTTCTCTTCCAGAGTCAGTTCAAATTTAGGACGTAACCAATAAAGATCTCTTCCACTATAAAATGGTGAATCCTGTACAAACGTTTCCATAACTGAACCTCCTGCTGCCACAGTTAACACACCGGCTGGCAATGGGCTAATACCATCTATTAATTTAACCCTGGCGGAAACACCATTATTTTTTGACGTTCTTGAAACAAAATTGATTCCTGAAGAATCTTTCTCCAGTTTATTGAGCTCAAGATTCAGTCCATAATTAACATCAAATAACTCTGATAAAGGTATCAGTTTCTGTTCAGGATAATTATTACCATGACGACAACAGATATTAAATCCCTGCACATTACCCGACATCAGGAGTTCAAAACCGTCTCTGACCTCATTCATACTGGCAGATAAATTCATTACCCAGTCCGGTATTATGTCAGGAAGCTCAATGTGTTTTAGTCTTTTCCCTTTGGGTTTGCGACCATAAGAAAATAAATATCTGTTCATAGTTATACAACGAGAGTAATATATTTTTTCAAACAATCCCATATCCTTTTTAGGAATAAGAACAGAAATATCACTATTACATACAAACTCAAATGAAGAAACGTAGGAGTAGCTGTGACTTCCTTCCCCATTAGTTGAAACAAATAGTGCCCCTGCAGGATAAATATTACATTCATCAACAGAAGCACGGTTAATCCATCCGGCAATCGTTCTTTCCTGTGTGCTCGCGGGACGAAGAACGGGCACTGAATCAGGAAATGAACAATGACAGACTTTCATCCCTGACATGGATATACCATTTCTGATATAAAAAAGATTACCCAGCAACATCTGCAGCCTCCGGATCATTATGTATATCCAGCATCAACTTATATAAAAAGTATCGTTTCACATCTCTCTCAAATACTTCCTGAGTAAGAGAAGAATAATCTGTTTCAATCCATGCTTCAGCACACCACTCATCATTTTCCGTTATCTTATGTGCAGCACTTTCCCCGGGAATGATTTCCCTGTTGCGATACATTTCAACCCACCGATCCCGTATCGATGGCCACCGGTTATATAAATCGGTTCTGCCTTTATGTTTCGTTTTGACAAAACCATCATCACGCCAGTAGCCAAACCAGGTTTTACGATCAGAGACATCATGAGGAATCCCCGCAATCCATACCATAATGCAGGTTACAACACCGACGGGATAAAAGAGTTCTGCTGGCATAGACATCACAGCATCCAGAGTGTGATGCCTGAGCAATTCCTCTCTTACCGGATTCGGAGAAATTGCACATGACATAGGCACAATTGCAATTCCGTATGACCCCGGCTCCAGGCAATTAAGCATCTGCTTCACGAAATATAATTTGTGTAACTCCGCATCACTTTTTGCCTGCGCATACGGCGGATTCAACATTCCTACATTAGGTTTCATTTTCTTTACTGCACAGTTTATTACTTCATCAAAGCAACTTGCCTGATGCAGGTTTGCTTTACCATCTCCGCGGAGGATCATATTTGAGGCTGCAAGAGCAAACATTTTAGGGCTATTTTCGATACCTATCAGACGATTTTTTCTGATATCCTGACGCTGCTCTTCTGTAACAGCTTTTTTTAGCATCTGTTGCATCGCTGAAATCAAAAAACCACCGGTTCCGGCACAAATATCAAGAACCCTGGATTCCGGTGTGACATTTGCCAGTAAAGAAAACAACTCAGCAATATGCCGGGGAGTCAGAACAATACCTAATGCCTTTTTATCTCCGGCAGTATACTTCAGAAACTCCCCGTAAAACTGGCCGACAACATCAAAATCATGATAAATATTTATATATGGCCATACTTTCTCAAAAATATCCGTGATAATTTTCTTAAATACACCATCTGGATATTCCCTGGCAATTTTGGCATCAGGTTTCCCAAGATTAGGATGTACAGCAATGTAAGTATATGGCTGAAGCATCGTGTCTTTCTTGGCCTGTGGGATATCCGCCTTATTTAACTCCTTACGAATGGCATCTAACCATGCATCCTGTAACTCATTAGCAGGTAACGCGTTAAACGTTTTCATAAATGTCGTGTTCATTAACGCAATTAAAGTACCGCTAACTAACAGAGGTTTATCTTCTTCAGATATTTTCGCCTTTGCCCAGATAAGCTCATGGAGTTCTCTTGAGAAATCCAGCAAATCATTATGACGTTTACGTGCAACTTCGGGATCAAATGATGCCAACCGGTAATAATCATCAAAAGGAAGTAAGTCTGTCACCGGCATACCAGATTCAGTAACAAGCGTTTTACCTTCATCCGCACCTGCGGCGAAAAGAAATGTGGATATTTTCAGTTGTTCCTTAGTGATGCCACTTACGGCAACTGCAATAACAGTATATTTTTCTGACAAGAATTTTGCATAATGCAATACTCCGTCAACAGCAAATTCAACCGGGCGATTTCTGTCACTGCTTACATGCTTTCTGACATCTGACTTACATTCAAATATAATTATAAACTGCGTATCAGTTTGCGTGGAAATAATAAATTCAGGATAGCCTGCGCCTCCTTTAGCAGCTTTTCCGGCCTTTGATAAAAGCGATTTGACCGACTGAATTTCTGATTTTTGCTCCTCCACAGATATCCCATTTCCGGGCAAATAGTAACCATAATCACGAAGTACATCTCGCACAATCCCTTCTGTTATTCTCTCATTAGCCATTCTGATAATCCGGTATGTTATCAGTCATAAAGCACGACAGTAAAAATGTTATACTTGCGAACGACACTGTGAAAGCAACAGCATGTGCTGGTAGCTTCATACGGAATCATAAAAACATACCGGATTATCAGTTTAGTGCTAATCAACAGGTACGGCTTAACTTACAGGAATTCCCCGGGAGCGGCGGACTCATCCTCAGTTAGCGGCAAAATCGCATCACAGCCAATCGTCTGTCTCGATTCCCCATCGGCGAACAACGTATGTGGCCACAAAATCCTGGCTGGCTCAGAACGAAGAGCATCTGAGCAAAGAGGTCATCAATCTGGTATGAATATCTGGCAGAAAATATCCCCTGAATCCACAACTGCTGTGCATATCTGCTCAAATCAGCATCAATCATAAACCAGTAATCACAGCGCCTGTGATTGGGTTACAGGAATAAGTCCCCCTTCATAAGGCATATCATCAATACCGATGAAGGAAAAGAAAGCATCAGATGGCCTGATAGTCTGCGTCAGTCAATGGCATCAGTGCTTTATCCGGAACGATGTATCCATGTTGGCGACAGAGAAAGCCATTGCCATGAACAGTTTTGTTTATCCCCGAAAAGTCATTTCTGTTACAAATTTATATTTACAAACTTGCTTTCGATGAGAAACATACTATTTCAATGAAATGCAGAATGAGGCAAAAATTCGTTATGTTTTTTAATTCCCGAAAGAATAAATGTGGCTTATTACAGAATCCTGTTAATGTTAACTGATATTTTATAATGCATATTCAGACATGTAATTAAATAAGAGATATTTATGGCTAATACGCCCACTGGTGTTACCAGAATTATTAAAGCAGCGGGTTATTCATGGAAAGGCTTATGTGCGGCATGGCGCTATGAAGCTGCCTTTCGTCAGGAGTGCATTCTGGTTCTGTCAGCTCTGATAATATCCTTTTGGCTGGATGTTAACTCTGTTACTCGAGTATTACTCATTGGTTCGGCAATGATGGTAATTATTGTTGAAATAATTAACAGTCAATTGAAGCAGTTGTTGACAGAATTGGTTCAGAACATCACGAATTATCAGGCAGAGCAAAAGATATCGGTTCAGCCGCAGTGTTGATTACGATTTTAGTTGCTATCATTATATGGGAGTTTTATTACTCTCATAACGCCCAACATCTAAATTATTAACAGTTACCTGGTTAATATTTACTTAAGGATAAGAGGTATTCACCTCTTATCCTCAGTAAAATGTCAGTATCTATCTGCAGGAGGATATAATATCATCTTCTTTATTATAAACTGAAGTATTTACATTCCATACCCCAGTAACGATGAAAATATATTATCATGACTTACTGTTCTGTTTAGAGCATGTTCTGACAAACAATTCAAATCAATTTTTTTAGAGGAAACGAACCCCGGAGACATCCAGGTAATAAGAGGCACATGCGTTTGCTCAGCTGGTGCAACATTATATGGTGTTCCATGTAAGTATAATCCATTTTCTCCCAGAGATTCTCCATGGTCAGAGACATATAATAAAACAGCATCATACTCATCTTTATATTCGATAAGCTTGTCAATTAATTTTGATATTATATAGTCAGTATAGCGAATTGTATTATCATAAGTATTAATCAATTGCTCATGCGTACAATTTTCGATATCACTACGATCACATGTTGGTTTAAAATATTTATGTGACTCAGGATAACGGAGATAGTAGGTAGGACCGTGACTACCTATCAAATGAAATACGATAAGTTTATCCTCTGAGTTATTTATTATATACTCATCAATATTTTTTAGCATAACCTCATCATAACATGAGTTTTTCTTGCATAATGTATTATCTGAATTTGATGGCTCAATATTAATTGTAGGGATTCGCTTACATACACCTTTACATCCCCCGTCATTTTCAATCCAGAGTAAATTTACCCCCGTTCTGTACAGAATATCCAGTACATTTTCCGAATTTACCGCTTTACGGGAATTGAACTCTTTTCGCTTCATATCTGAAAACATGCATGGAACAGATATGGCTATGGATGTGCCACACGACTGCACATTATGAAAGGATATAAGTTCATTATATTTCTTTGTAAAATCATTGGTACCACGAGAATATCCATTCAGAGCATAGTTTTGACTTCTTGCTGTCTCCCCGACAACTAAAAACATAATTACCGGCTTTTGTTTTTCATTTATTGTGCGGGATGCATTCGTTCCAATCTGACGAAACTCGCCAGGAGAAACAAAAAAAATCCCTTACATATTTAAACCCACTGTAGATATAATTAGTAGGTATTATTTCTTTATTTAATGAAAAGTTGTTTCTGCCAACTGATGCATAATCCTTATAAAAGAAAAACGCAATCACAAATATAATCAAGAGAGATGCAAACATTGATATTAAACGATATATAATACCCGTTATCCATGTCTCAGGATAACGGATATTTACTAACAACAATAGTCCACATGGAAGTATACCCGTAAATAAAAACCACAGCGCAACAGACATATTGAAATATGATGTCATTTCATCTTCATTTGTTTCAAAAATATTCTGTATCATTGTTTATCAAACTGCACACCATATTTCATGGTGGCATATGTAACAATAGAACTACAGATAAACAGAATACAAAAAAAAGGTTTAAGTATATACCTGAATGAGAACGGTGTAAAAACAAAATTTAATGCAGATATCAGAAAGACTGGAAGAGATATAATAAATCCAATTTTCACACCATCAAGGTTATTAATAATATTAAACAGATGCATCCAGACAGGGATATTGAACAATGTGGCAAAAACAACATCTATCATTAACATCAAGAAAAGAAAATTAATACTGATTTTTTTAATCATCTTACCCCCATTAATTAGAGCCTATAATTGTCAGTATCTAAAAGTGATATATTTTTATAAAACCCGGTAAAGTGAATACTGATTTATACCAGGTCAAACTTCAACTTCATCATCAAAACTTTATGTCAATAAAGGCGTTTATAGTTACTGATTCTTTTATTTTACAACACCACTAACATCTTTTTAATAAAAAATCTGTTCACAATAGCATACACAGAAATTCTCTAAGGTATTATATCATCAGGAAATATTATTATTCCATTCATCTCTGGAGACCCCCCTCGATATGAAAAACGATACCACACAGAAGTAAAACCACCCGCTATGCAGGTGGTTCTGACTTCATTCTCAGAAGGATATTCTCACATTAGCCCAGTAACGACGTCCTTCATCGACCTGCCAGTTACCATCAATGGTATCGATATCTTCGCTCTTTCTGTCTGTGACGTTAAGTACGGCAAAATTAATCAGCGTGCCTGGCAGGAACTGGTAATTCATACCAATATCCATAGAAGTGAATCCATTACGAACACGGGGAACCTTGGCACCATTTCTTTGTGCTGCCCAGATTTGTTTTCCTGTATAATTCAGAGATGAATAAAATGTAATATCCTGAGTGTAATCCCATTCCAGTTTTGCATTGGCTGCATGTCTGGGAGTTCTTTCCAGAGGTTCCCCTTTCAGCGACTTGCCATTGAGACTTTCGTCATCGCTTTCTCGACGGGAGTCAGTGAATGTATAGTTTGCAGATACACGCCATTTATCATACACAGGAATCTGAGTTGCAAGCTCCACACCTCTGATATTTGCCTCACCCACATTATCATAAATAAAAGTGTTTAGCCCAGTGACTGGATCTTTTGTGCCTATATCGTAACTGGTCAGCTTATTTTTAAAATCTGTATTAAACAGAGTCGCGCTTGCTGAAAAACCACTGTCATTATTATAAATAATACCGATCTCTTCGGTTACACTGGTCTCCGGTTTCAGGTCCCTGTTTCCATACATAATAGAGGCACCACCCTGCGTCAGTGTTCCAAATCCAGGACTGACCTCACGAATCGAAGGGGCCCGAAATGCTTTTGCGATCCCTCCTTTGAGAGTGAGATTATCGGTCAGGTTATAAACAGCATACAATCTTGGATTCCAGTAACTGCCATAGATTTCATGGTTATCGAGGCGCAGCCCTCCAGTCAGGGCGAGAGAATCCGTTGCAGCATATTCATTTTCTATAAAAACAGCTTTCTGTTTAACTGAAACAGACTGTGTTTCTGTCGTTTTTTTACCTGTGGCTGAGTCATCACGGAGTTCTGCATGCTGAAATTGACCTCCGATGGTCAGCACATTTTCCGGCAGAAATGCCGTCACTTTTGCATCTATGATCGTGTTGGTTATTTCCGGTTTTCTTGACTCGTAATTAAGATCCCAATGATTATATTTATCTTTTTTACCAGATTTAACCTCACGAATAACTTTCTCCTGATAAACAGCAATTTCAGGATGCAGTATTTCGCCCTGGGCATTCCATGCTGCTACCCAGTGACTACGTGAGTTATGTGTTTCTCTTTTACTGTTTGGTTGTTTAAGATTTCCCCGCATAGTCCAGGCATCAAGAGAATCACCAGGTGTTAATGTATGTTCCTGGTTATTTTTTCCGTATTCAAAAACAAACTTCTGGCTTTCAGTCGGAGTAAACTGGAGTGTTGCCGTTATATTCTTATTATTTTTTGCTGGTGTTCCCTGAGAGATACTATCTTCCTTGCGATAGTTCATTCCTCCATATAACTGAAGACCAAGTTTATCCTTAACCAATGGGCCTGACAGGTAGAAGTCATTCGTGGTTGAGTTACCAAATTTCCCATGTTCCTGAATCATTCCCCCAAGCCCAAGTACGCCATCCCATGTCTGGTTATTAACAGGTTTGGTTATGATATTAATAACTCCTCCGATAGCATCGGAACCATACAGGGAAGACATAGGGCCACGTATAACTTCAATACGCTCAATTGCTTCCACAGGAGGGATAAATCCGGCTTCAAAACCGCCGCTGCCGTTTGGTCTGGATTCCCGACCACTCTGACGTCGTCCATCGACCAGAATCAATGTATAATCGCCACTTAACCCACGTATACTGATATCCGGTTTTTCATTCCCACCGGTGATACTAATCCCTTCAACATCTTTTACCGCATCGACCAGGTCTGAAACCGGTTTTTTTTGCAGTTGCTCTGAAGTAATGACTGAAACACTGGCCGGTGCATTTCTGAGTTGCTGAGTGAAGCCGGAGGCAGTAACAACAAGCGTATCTTCTTTTTTATCAGAACTGGCATAACCTGATGATATGACTGTAGAACATATCACAGCAATGCCCGGAGCAATGATACTTTTGGTCTTCATAACTTTCCTTCTACCAAAACCGTAATGATAATGATTTGCGTTAGCATAAGGAAATTTACAATGAACTGAAAGGAAGGTAAATCACATTTAGCCCACTCAGGTAACAATTTCATACAATTTTCCCGAGCCTGTAGGGCAAAATCCATTAAAAAAATCAGTATCTTTTACTACTTACACATTACTGCATCAGTATACATGCCGGTAAATGACTTCTTTTCTGGTAATCCTGCACCTTCCAACGACCAACTCTCTTCGTGAACCACACTACTGTTTTTAAGTTGGTGCGGCTTTTTCAGCCTGATGTATAAGCCTGTAAGAAACAAAGAATTTATGTAAGGAAAAGGAATTCAGGTGTTTGTTGCGATGATAGTAGTCTGAATGTCTCAGGGAAACAAAAATGGGCGACTGACCAGATATGGGAGTCTCCGGTCAGTCATTCGCTTGTAGATGCAGGACACATAAGCGAACCGAGGCCCACTGCTTCTGCGCAAAAGCCCAAATATTATACACTGTTAGATTTATTATCACCAGATGTACAATAATCTTGGCATTGACAAAGCCAATAGCAGTGATCTTACAACTGAGCTGGCCCCCCTGAAAACATTTAACCGCCGCTTAAACTGCCGCACTATAACGACTCCCACCGCAGGGAGCCGTTTTCTTATGGATCTTCTCAATAACCAGCACAATTCCATTAAACATCCACTGATACCGCAGCCACAGCCCTATGCTTGTTAACATAATAGCCATGATGATGATTGAACATTTCTCATACAGCACGTATGATATCACCATGATGAATTTCTGCTCAGGTGCTGCGATATGAAAAATCAAACAGAAAAAGCGATGTGGAATTGCAAAACCTCGGATACACCATGGACCTTCAGTTCCCTGCTGAAAAAGGCAGTCTGCGCGATTTTGCCAGATCCAACACCGGTTCAAGATAAAGAAGCATCAAAAAACGTTTTTGAGCTGTTTAGTTCTGAAAAAGAAAGACTAGGAGAATTGCCAGCTTTTTTAGACTCTCGTACCTATTGGGAGTATCAGCAATGGGAAGAGCAAAATAAAAATAATTAATAGCGTTTATATTAAATACAAACGCTATTTCATTTGTTATTTTTTCCCCAAAGAGTTTCTCACTTTCCCAGCGATATCTCCAGCCCTTGAGCCTGCTTGATGTGCCACGCTTGTTCCATCTCTAGCTGCATTAGTGATAGCTGCACCGACATTTACTCCGGCCCAGGATAATGCCCCCAGCCACACTGCTGGCAACACAATAAACATCGTCCCCATCACCAGGTTCATGATGATATCGTCCGACGTGTTCTGCAGCCCCATCATATTCAGACTCGAATGTGTATCTGAACCATACAGCGCCGTTATCATCCAGCTGTCCAGCCACCGCGCCAGTTCCCACCAGAACGTCAGAAAGTTCAGCGCAAACACCACAAACGTCAGCGTGATCAGCGTACTGAATTCATATGCCGCAAAAGCAAGTATCATCGGAAGCATGATATACACCGCCATCAGCAGAATACTCTGCACCATCGGCAGCGCCTGCCGCATGGCATCAAACGCCGGAAACGCCCCCAGACTGGCGACAGCTGAGCCTGCCGTGGCGCCAATACGTGAAATGGCATTCATCGTGGTCATGTCTGCATTACCACCATATCCCCGATACACTTCTCCCCCCTGAGAAATCGTCAGGTTAGCCGGACTGACCAGCCGTTTGATAATCTCCTCCTGATAAGTCGCCTGGCTGTTCCCCAGAAGCTTCATCGCTGCCGAAAGACGCAGCCACAGCCCTTCATCAACTTCCTCCGTAACCCGCTTTTTCAGCCCCACACTGCTGTCGTTCCACCACTCCCTGCACGTTGGGTAACCTCCGCGCCCCGTATCCGGACGACCGCTGTCACGGGCGTTATTCCACGGAAACGCCGCCCTTGGCGTTCTGGACTGCAGCGTGCCGTAATCCCCCTGCATGAACGTGCTGCTCCCAATCCAGCTGATATCCGACAGCACCTTTCTGTCCTTCGTCATACCCTGGTCACGTTGTTTCCACTGGTACATCGCCAGCGAGTAGCAGTCATTGGTAAAATCCTGCAACTCATCGGCCAGCGCCCTGTTCGCAATGAACGTCCTCTGCACTTCAAAACGCAGTTGCCGCAGATCAGGCCTGCAGGGAATGGACGCCACGGCCGCCTGTGTCACCCCTTTGGAAAGCTTATGCACAACAACCCACCAGATCGGGGCCGCAGCAGTCTTATCTCCCAGACTGCTGATAATCCCCTGATAACCGGTGTCCCCGGGGGCTTTCGGCGTCCACACACCACAGGTCTGAGCCCGGCTGCGATCAAACTTCAGGGTATCCAGCGTCACCTGAACCAGCGGTACACAGGACGCCACCATCACAAAAAACGCACCATACAATGCATTCTCGATGCGGGGTAACGAGAGCATCCCCTTGTTGCCTTCGTCCGCCCCCTCTTCCCTCACCTTCAGCCAGATACCGATCACTTTGAAAGCCAGAGGAAGCGCAAACAGTCCCGTGCCGATCAGCAAATCCCACAGACCGTTATTAACCAGCCAGCCCAGCAGGGTCAGAAAATATTCCAGATAGTTATTGGTCGTCACTGCTCAGTCCCCCGCGGCGGAAAAAATAGCGTATTCGCACAGCAGGAAAAACAGCGCACTGACCATACAAATCCGCGCAAAACGCAGACGGTACTCTGCCCGGAATCCCGGTGCACGCCAGATTTTCCGGCATCCCCATACCAGCCCGCAGTAAATACAAAACCGCCAGCCCAGCCATCCGAAACGGGTTTCGTGGAACCAGAGCCTCAGCGCATCCACCTCCTGCGCATGACGCATACCTGTATCCGCAATCAGGAGCGCTGACGCCATGATGACAATCACTGTCAGCCCCCATTTCCCCAGCAGTTTCATCCCTTTCACAAGCAGCCCGACCCGGCTCCCGGGCACCATCGGCACTGTTTTATTCATTTTCAGGAACCTCCAGTGAACGGACACGGCTGTCAGCGTTGTCGGTCTGCTGAATCATCGGGTTATTGCTCACACGTTCATTGTCACGCTCAATGATGGTCAGCACACTGTTACGCGCCAGATCCCGTTTCAGCTCCATCTCACTTTTCAGGGCGATGATCTCCCTGTCCAGAGAGGCAATACGACGATCGCCTTCTTCCAGCGCGGCAGGCTGTGCAGCCGCATACGGTTCAGACATTCCTGTGAGCAGCATTCTGCGCATCACCAGTGCCGTTTCCACCGTATCAGCCATCGCCAGTTCACCGGCCAGACGGGAGGTCAGGGACATATTGTCCGGATCGCGACGCAGCGCATGTATCACCCCGGCAGATACCGCCAGACTGCCGGTCTTCAGTTTTGCCAGATTCTCTGCCGTGGGCTTATCCTGCCCGTTCACGAGGCGAACCAGCTGTTCCGTATTTATGCGTGTCGCCTCCTCAAGCATCGGCGAAAACCCTGTTCCGGCCACCGCCGTTCCCGGCTGCTGGTCTGAGTCACCACTGGTACATTCCTTCGCATCCGTACAGGTGCGCATTGAACGATCACCCAGTACCTTCACCACAGCGCTGGCCGCCTCCTCTGCATTCCTGAATTTCTCACAGGCACTGCCATTACAGCTTCCCGCACCAACACCAGATGTACTGGTCACCGGCAGACTGTTCATCATATTAAACCCCGCGGCCGTCATGTCATGAACCGGGCGGATGGCGGGCTGACCGGCACCGCCACGCTGCTGACCACCAATCCATTTCTGCCCCTCTTTCCCCGTTGCCTGGCGTCCGGCGTCATCACCTTTAACGGCATCACCGTCACTGGTATTAACAACCTTTTTGTACTCCTCCATCATCGCGGCCTGCGTCCACTTGCTGCGATCGGAAAAATCCATCATCCGTTTCGCCATGTTCTGGCAATTGAGCTGCGCTTTGTCGAATGCCACATTCGCCTGCAGTACACCGTTGGTCAGCATGTCATACAGCCCCGGATTAGCCCGCTGTATCACCATTGCCGGCAGACTCGCCACGGCTCCGCTCGCCCCCTGAATCACATCCCCCATCAGGTTTTTAAAACCGTCAGTGATCCCGTTGAGCTGGTTTCCTACTGTGGTTTTCAGATCGAAGTTCCCGCACATCAGATCGCTGCTCCAGCCCAGGTCCAGCCCGAGCTTCTGCATATTACTGCGCGTCGCCGGCTGGGAAATAACGGAGCCACCGCCCAGGGTGTAAAACAGCTTGTCCGACACCGCACCATCCACCGATTTTCCGTAACCAAACGTGCTGTCATTCAGTTTTGGCAGCGAGAGAATACTGTCTGCCATGACCGGCGTACTACAGGACAGCATCACCATCATCACCAGAGTCTTTACCTTCATCGTCATCATCCGTCTCCTTAAAAATTCGTACTGCCAAGGAATGTCTGTCCCCGTTTCTTGCAGCAACTGTAGGGTTGCCAGAGCGCAAAAGCGGCATTACCATCCTCCGCGGCCTGATGGTCTCCGTCAGGAAACACGGCGCAGGAGCGGGAGACGGAGGGCGTCAGTCTCTGCCACTTGTGGTTACGGGTGTCCGTATTTTCCTCAACCGGATCCGGCGGCCAGAAACCATCCTTTTTCCGGGTCTGTATTGATTTATAAACATGTGGCTCACCGGTCCGGCTGATGATGTCAGCCACCCGCTGGGCAACCACGGCCGCCGCCTTGTCATCATCTGTCTGCATCACAAAACCTGAACGGGGATAAACACTGCCCCACAGGTTTTCTTCAGCCTGACTGCCGATTTCACGTTTACCGGGAATGAGGGCTTCCGGATACAGGGATTCAGGCATTCCGGTCCGCCAGACGAGACTGTCCAGGGTACTCAGGAAATAAGGCATTGCCGGTGTCACCGGCGAATCGCAGCTGAATCCCGGCACCATTCCGCCAATAAGACGCGTTGCCGGATGCCCCAGCGCGTCGGCATATTTAAAACGAATGGCCGAACGACGCTCTCCCTGAGCTTTCATATCCGCAGGATTTCCCCCACCGGCACTCAACCCCGCTAGGCCTTTCGTAATAGAATTCTCCACCCCTCCGGCAGTCTGACTGACCAGCGCCATCTCTTTCCAGGGATTACCACCCGGTGCGGTGTAGGTGGATACCACCACTTCCGGAATATAATGTGTCACTTTCACCGATGTTCTGACCTTACAGCTGAACCCGGAGCAGTACAGCCAGTAGCAAATTCCGCTGACCCGCCAGCTGATACAATCCGGTGCTGCCGCACTGGCCACAATACTGGCTGTATTCAGTGAGGCTGACGCCAGAGGCAGAGCTGCAACACTCAGCAGCAGGGCCCCGGCACGCAGACGAAATGACCGGCTCATCATGGCTGAACTCCTTCCTGTGCTCTCAGTTGTGCGGCCTCTGCCACATCCGTGGTACCGTAGACCACGTCACGATCATCAAAGACCACGGCCGGATATTTCTTCACGCCCAGTGACCATGCATGCGCCACCTCCCGGTAACGCTCAGCCAACTCCGCCTGCATCGCCCCCCACTCCGGGGACTGCATACGCGCTCTGACCCTTTCTTCGGCCTCACCGGCATCGGCGGGCAATGCACCAAAAAAACGAGCCTGCAGTTGTTCAGGACCATCCAGAAGGATCACCCGCACGTCTGAAGGCGGGTTTACAGGAGGATGTTGAGAATCGGTATAAAGGGCTATGCCGGCTGATACCGCCGTCGGCAGGAAAAACAGGGAACTGAATATAATCCGGTGCATGGTACGCCTCCGTCAGACAATATCTGAATGACAGCGTGCGCAGATACCAGACTAATAGCAGCAATAAATTAAAAACGCGTGGATAAAAATTAATATGAAGATGCATGGTGCACAAAACGGTATCTGAACAGAAATCAGACACCGGGAATCATATAACGTAGCCACTGAACATCCAGGAGCTGCAGTGGCAACGTATGCTACCGTCAGTGATACGGTTTTATGATTATCAGAACTGATAGTTCAGTGACATCCAGTAATTTCGCTCAGGTATCACATAGCCCGTTGTTGATGATCCCGTCTGGAAGTAATCACCGGCATAAAGCGTACTCTTACCGGCACTGTACAGGCTCACGTCACTGTAATCCTTGTTGAGCAGGTTATTCACCGCAGCATTCAGCGTCAGGGCATCCGTCACCTTCCACGACAGACCTGCATCCACCACCGTCCAGGCTTTCAGATATTCTCCTTTCTCATCATACACTTTCTTCTGTACAGCGCTCAGCGACGAATAATTCCGGGTGAAGCGTGGAGTTTTATCGCGATAGCGAGCCCCCAGCCATGACGCAACTTCTTCGGTGATCTGCCAGTTCAGTTTCGCATTCACCATGTGTTCAGGAGTATAGCTCAGCGGTGCACCTTTGTTATCACCATCACGTTGTTCACTTCGGGTCCAGGTGTAATTCAACGACAGAGTGACATCCTCTGACCACAGCGGCAATGTGCCGGCAAATTCCACACCATGCAAGCGGGCCTTTCCGCTGTTTGTATAGCTATTGGTGTTATCATCAATGGAATAAGAGACAATCTTGTTGGAGAAGTCTGTTATAAAGCCTGTTATATTGGCATTCAGACCGGAGAGGTTATCGTAATATACCCCCGCCTCATAACTTACACTCTCTTCCGGCTTCAGTTCGGGGTTACCGAGTAGATTAGTACGTCCCTGCCCGGATACACCGCTGATCCCCTTATGTAACTGTCCCATGGTGGGGGCTTTATATCCCGTGGTCACACCGCCTTTCAGCGTCCAGGCATCTGCCACATCCCAGACCAGATATGCACGCGGACTGAAGTGTCCCCCGAATTGCTCATGATGTTCATAGCGGCTGCCCGCAGTCAGCGCAAGTGCATCCGTAAGATGCCACTCATCCTCCGCAAATACCGACCAGCTTTTCTGCCGGAAAGTTTCACCTGTGCTGGCAAGGACAACCCCGTCTTTCATGGACGAACTCTGATACTCGCCCCCCACCGTAACCAGATGAGATTCTCCCAGAGGGGTAAGCAGTAATGAATTCAGGATAAAGTTAGATTCCTTAAGCTCCCGCGGCTGACCGGCAAGCTCCCATTTGTCGCGCTTCAGTACACTTTGTACAAGTTCACGACCTTTATTTTCCGTCTCGTTCCAGTTCAGATACGATTTCCAGGTACCGAAGGTGAAAGAATGATCATAGCCAGCTGAAATTTTGTTTCGCTCATAGCGCAGGGTACGGTCATATCCCCCGGTCAGACTCCCCAGCTGCCCGTCCCGGTTATCATAACGCTGCCGGGTGGTATCCATATCAAACCAGAGTACATCCTGCTCCGTGGCTTTCCAGTCAAGACGCGCACCAATATTATAATTCTGTGACTCCGTGGGATAAGGAATACGCGTGGCTGCTGTGTCGCTCAGTGATGTGACCGATGAGCCCTGACGCTGCTGTGTGCTGCCCCGGACCTGCAGACTGACAGAATCATCCACAAGGGGACCACTGGTCCAGAAATTAAACTGGCTGCTGTTACCCCATTTGTTGCTTTCCTGCAGATTCAGCCCTGCATTGACGGAAGAGAGCCATTTGTCTGCATTCTTTCTGGTAATGATATTCACCACACCGCCCATCGCATCAGAGCCATACAGTGTGGACATCGGCCCCCTGATAACCTCAATACGCTCAATGGCGGCCAGAGGAGGCATGAACCCGGTATTCATGGCAGAAAAACCGTTGGGAGTCACGTCACTGCTCCCGCCCTGACGAACACCATCAATCAGTATCAGCGTGTAACTGGCAGGCATTCCACGGATGCTGATTTCCAGCCCACCGGTTTTACCCGTACCACTTTCAACATCCACACCCTCGACAGATCTCAGAGCCTCCGCCAGATCGTGGTACTGCCTGGACTGCAATTCCTCCTGGCTGATCACAGAGACACTGGCGGCTGCGTTAGTCAGTTTTTTCTCATAGCCGGATGCCGAGACAATCATCACATCCTCTGCAGCAGCCATGCTGCTGGCTGAGAATCCGAGGCAGGGAATGATGACAGAAGCCAGAGTGGTTATTCGCATATTAATAATCTCCGATCATATTAACCGGCAAGACAATACACAAATACAAATAATAATGAGAATAATTTATATTTACTTTTTACAAAAACTGAAGATTCATAACAAAACAAAATATATACAACGACTGCAGCGACACGCCTGTTAACGGCTATCTGCCTGACAGATTCGATTCTGAATGTAAAACCGGTTACTGCAGAAACGTATGCTCACAGCCAGTCGGCCATAAATGCTCTCTGGAGGGGCACGAGTGAAATGATTCAGTCAATGAGTTCTTCCGGTGAATACCGGATAAAAATATTGCCGCCATGTAATAAATGTGTTAATTAAAAAGCGCGTGTGCCGGCAGGTATGAATTGATCCCGTACCCCATCTGCCGGTTACACGCTGGCGCTTATTTTTCTGCCTCCATACCATTCAGCCACAACAGCAGATAGAGCAAATCTGCCGCATCCACAACCTGGATATACCATCTCAGATGCGTATACTCCTCCTCTGACGGCCAGCATTCATGGCCCCCCACGGAAACAAGCAGATAGACCTTTCCGGTATCACCTTCCAGCGTCACAGCCACACTGCTGTTCATGCCAACCCGCTGGGGCTGGCATACAACACGACGCAACTTTCCCAGACGACGATTAAGGTGTGAGCGCAGCCGCAGAAGATGCGGCTGTGTTATCTCTGTCACCCCGGGCTTACCCTGTGGCGGCAAAAAAAACACAACGCCACCCGGATGCACCACTGTCTGCAGCTCCGGCTCCGGATATTTCAGATACATCATGCCGCACTCTCCACGGCGGAAAGTCCCCGCAGTCTGTCCAGTTTACGGGCCACATGGAACGCAGCCTCCAGTTCGCTGCAGTTATGTTCCTTCATCAGCATGCGCCGCTCAGCCTTCTCTTCTTTCTCCGTCATCCCCAGAGCCAGATAAAGACTCGGTGGCACCGCACGGAACAGCGCCTCAATCTTCTTCGCCAGGACAACCCCCTCCGTATAACAGCCGGACAGTTTGCTCGCCGACATCAGCACCGCCTTCTGCTCCTCCGTCAGGGATTTAAAACGGGCAATGTTGTTCACCTCTTCCGGCGGCATCGTCAGACACACCCACCACTCCGCCATGTTCAGCATTTTCTCTGATATATCCGGATAGTCCTTCAGGTTCTGCGTCGCAAGCCACAGCCAGGCTCCCAGCTTGCGCCACATTTTCACCACCTTCGTCATATAGGGCGAGAGCAGCGGATTCACCGTCACGATATGCGCCTCATCCACTGCAAACACAATATCACGCCCCAGATACTGGTCACGTTCAGCGATGTTGTTAATCATATTGGTCATTGACACCATCGTCAGAGCCATCTGCGCCTCATACCCCTCACGGGCCAGGTGCCCCAGGTCTATCAGCGTCACATCCGCTTCCGGCCACAGTTCGCCTTCACGGTTGAACAGCTCCGCTTCAAAACTCCCTTTCTGGGTGAACATTCCCAGTGACTCCGCCATCTCTGCCGCCTTTGCCCGGCGTACCTCGTTACGTCCCGCATCACAGGAGATTTCCCGGAGTGCCACCTGCAAATCTTCCGGCAGCATCTGTCGCCCTTCCCGGTACGTCGCGTGTGTGGCCATCAGCAGCGCTTCACGAATCATCGCCCGGTCCGCACGTTTGAGTGAGGCCTCTTCCTTCGGATCACCGCCGGTGATCATCATCCTGGCAGAGATTTCCATTTCTCCCAGAATGTCGCGTTTATCCTCCTCTTCATCGCCATCCAGATCGGGCAGCGAGTGCTCATCCACACTCTGCAGGGTCTGCCCTTCTTCAACCAGCTTATGCGCATCCGCAAAGGGTGGCAGTGTCACACCGCTCCCCGGTTTGACACTGATTTTGTTCACCGAAAGCCCGAGACTTTCAAAGTAATCGGCCAGCAGACCAAACGAGTTACCCGCCTCGGCAATAAACAACCGGGGACGATGCACGGCCATCACCTGTGACAGAGAGGCACACAGCGTGGCAGACTTCCCTGCCCCCGTGGGCCCGAACAGCAACAGATGGGCATTCTGGGTACGATCCAGTTTGTTCAGGGGATCAAACGTCAGGACATCTCCCCCTCGGTTAAAAAAACTGAAGCCGGGATGCCCTGTACCGTTTTCCCGGCCGGTCACCGGCAGAAGCCCAGCGAGATGCTGTACCCACATCAGACGTGTGTACCACTGCTTTCTGTCCATATCCGGATCAAAGCACATTGGCAGCGCACGCAGCCAGCTGTTCAGCGGCCCCACATCAAACTCCGGTCGCACCGGCTGCAGGCCTGCCCCCAGCAGAACCGTGGTCAGCTCCACCCGTTTACGTTTCAGGCTGTCCATATCACCGGCCCGCAGAAGGAAGGTGATCCCCGCACGATAGAGTTTATGTCGGTTACCCAGCAACTCCTTCACCACCTTCACATCCTGACGTGCCCGGATGGACTCCGTATTCTCACCCACGGCATTTTTCGACAGCCGGGTAAACCGCTCCTCCAGGGTATCCTGTGGCTGTACCACAATGGTCATGCACAGCACCGTTCCTTCCGGAAACGTATCCATCAGCGCATTCACCGTTTTTTCTCCCCGGGACATCTCACCGGTAATGGCTCCGGGCTCCGGTGGCGTACGGAGCTTCTCCACCACCACGGCACAATGTGGCAGATCATCAATCCACCACACCCCGTTCTCCGGATCGGAATAGGGCGGATTAAACCACAGGCTTTCTGCAAAGTCCGTCATCACCGGCATAACATCCGCATCGTTCTCACGGGGATCGGCTCTTGAGGCCATCCGGTACAAATCCTCCCGGCTAATCCAGGACGGTGCCGGATTAAATAACCGGAGTAACCAGCTGTGAACCTGCAGACCGTTCATCCGGTGACAGCGCACCCCGGCGCTCCCCAGTGCCGACACAACGCGATCGCAAACCTGATTCAGCATGGCCACCGGCGGCATCGGATCACTGTTGTTCTTCGCGATACGACGATAAATCACCATACGGGTTCTCCGCTGCTGTCCCCGCCACGGCTGACCGGTAACCAGCGTGTCTGTAAAAAGGCCTTCCGGGCGGGCAATTCCCCGCAAATGGCGTTCCATTTCGCCCAGCCAGGCTTCAGTAAACGCCGTTCCCTGCGCGTGAGGTTTCACATAGCCTTTCAGATAATCAAGATACGCATCCACGTCATTTTCATCCTGGCAGAAGAACTGCACCACCCAGGGATGCGTGTCATACTCATCAAAGCTGTCCTGCAGTGCGTCCTCCACCATGTCCCTGATCTGTTCAAGACGTTCATCCGTACGCCCTTCTGTCGCCGCCGGCGTCACGTCATAAACAGCCCCTACCGACATTCCGTCATCCAGCAGCAGACACTGAGCCTCATCCAGGTACTCCACCCAGGGAAGAAAATCAATAACTGACGGCCCGGCATGATAAACCCGGGCCTCCTCTTCCTGCGTCATCTGCCCCGGACGTTTCAGGGGCTGTGCCCCGGGCGGGACAGGCGGAACAAAACCCTGTCCTGCCGCCTCCGTTTCAGATGGCGTGGTGACATTGCGACGTTTAAACAGTGTGAATGCCATTACATCGCCTCCGTACGCTCACCTGGTAACGCATACTGCGTTCTGCTGTAAAAAGGAAATATCGTGCTGTATCCCGGCACCGGTGACGTCCCGCCGGCAAGATGCGGGAATACGTACATCACCATGTCAGGGTTTGGCAGACGGGGAAACTGCTGACTGATTTCACTTTCCTGCGTCCTGCTGTAGCTCTGGCCCTCCTTGTGTACCTGCTGTTTCTCATCTGACGTCAGGGGCCGCCACAGTGTCTCCCTGGCGGCCTGCGCATGTCGCTGGCTCCCCCCCGTTGTTTTCCCCTGCCAGAGTTCAAGCATGGTCTGATCGCCCGCCGGCAGAAGCTCCTCTTTCGAGGTGGAGCACCCGGATAACAGCAGGGCAGCCAGGGGGATACACATAACTAACCGTAATCGTCTCACAAACGTATTCTCCCTGTTCAGTCAAGCCCCCCGTGGTCGTTTGCTTCACCCGGCAGGGCGAAGTCATAACGCACACGGCGGCCTTGCTCTTCATAATCAATAGCCAGTTGTCGGGTAATATGTACCGCCAGCGCTTTCCCCGGAGGAACATAAATGGCATCAAACGTCTGCCCGTAACGCTGCCTCACCCAGTCTGCCGTCTCATTCATTCCACCGGACAGCGCCTTACCAAGTGCAGCCTGCCCCGCGCTGCCGGTCAGCGTGGAGGTGATACCGTTGACATTGTTCTGCGAGGTATACTGCCCCTCACTCAGGGCATCCCCGGCTGCACCGGCGGCTGACAGTGCAAATATCGTTGGCAGATAACTTGACGCATTGGATTTACGGGTACCGCTGATGCAGGGAATACCGTCTTCATCGGAGATCCAGCCAATCCCGCCAGTACCATTCCCCTTCGCCTGCTGATTGCTGTTGGTGGTGCCGTTGACATCCGGTGACGGCAGCGTGCGCACCGTGCCATCAGCAAAAACAAAGGTGATACTGTTCACCTGCCCGCGCACACAGGAAAGCGTCCAGTCACCACTGGCCGTGCCGGAGACAATCGCCCCTTCCACATCCGGCAGCTCAATGCCGTTTGCCGTGAGGTTGTCACGCCCGACCAGGATCTTGAACGGGTAAGGGTCCGTCACGGTGCCGTTGATCGGCACCCGCCCCAGCAGGGCCGTCATCGCACGACTGCCTGTCAGCGTTGAATTTTCCGGCAGCGTGTAGACCGCCTGTGTGGTGGCTCGCTGCTGTTCATTGCTGTATCCCTTCACCTGCTGCTCATACTCAGCCTTCTGACGACTCAGTGCGTTGTCCTCAAGGAATGAGGTCGGAAAACGAGGGCCTCCCTTTGAACCACTGCTGCTCAGGGGATCATCCTGAGACTGATCGGCCGGACTTACCCACATCAGCCCGTCAGCCCCCTGCGTAATCACCACGCCACTGCCGCCGCCCGCATCAAGCCCGAGCCCCGGCGGGATATCGCTTTCCTGGCGGCGACTGAGCGTCTCTGCCCGGCTCAGTTGATCTTTCATGGCGTCAATCTGCGACATCAGGGAATGCTGCTGCTCCTGCAGTTCCCGCTGCTTCTGTTCGTAGGTTTTCTGCACCCCTGCCACAGCGTCATTCACCTGACCGGACACATCCGTGCTCCGCCTGCGCAGCTGCTCGTTATCCTTAAGAAGTTGCGAGTTCTGTTTCTCCAGCGTTCTCTGATTGTCCCGCACCTGGTTCATACGGGCGACCAGCGTCCGTAATGTGTCTTCCGGCGTGTCACCTTCCACCCCAAGAGCCCGTAGCTCTTCTGACGATAATCCGGATAAGGTCCGGGCCTGCTCCCCGCGGTCAGCAACATTTTCCTGCGTTTTGCAGCTTTTCATCGTGACTGCAAGCCCCACCAGAACAACAGCGGGCACCACAAATTTCACCAGCGCGTTGGACTTAATCTGCATGCGTCACCTCCCCGCCCCTGCGGGACGTTACAGGCTCTTCCACAAACGCCTTCTCCGGACTGCCCGCCGTCACCACATACAGCATCGTGGTATCTTCCGGCGTACCGGCAGCACCCAGCCAGCGATGCTGGAAAGTCGCCGCCACAAAACGCCCCTGAAGGGCCCGGGGATCAAGCACAATACGCCTGCTTACCGTACTGGTGAGTTTCAGGGCCACCACCGTCCGGCCACCGGCTGCCCATGCCGCCACCGGTGAAACAGTCAGCGGCTCTGACGGATAAACCGTGGTGATCTGCCGGGGAAGATGTGGCACCACCGGTCTGATCCCCGCCACCGGTTCAAGGGTGCGCAGTGGTGCATACAGGGACTGTGCCGCATACCGGGTCAACAGCACCGGCAGGGGCTCAGCATAACGGGGCTCCGTGCGACGGGCCTGAGTACCATTATCCATCCCCGCCTTCCCGTTGCTGCTGCGACTTTTCACAGTCTGTACATCACTCCCGGCAGCACGGCTGACCGTACTCACGTCTCCGTCATACACGATACGCACGGGCTCCGTGGTTCCCTTTTCCCCCGCAGTGACATCCAGCAGGATCATTTCCCCGCTTTCCACATCCTGCAGCTGAACCCGGGTCTGCGGAAATGCACTGTCTGCCTTCAGGTAGACCGCACCACCGGTACTCTGGACCCGCAGTTTTCCATTCAGCGCCGGAGGGAAGCCCACCCGCACATTTTTATCCGCAAAAATCACCCGCTCCTGCCCCACCTTCAGCAGGATATTCAGCGGTATACGCTCCCACTTCATCAGTTCATCCGCCTGTGCCGTCAGACTCAGCACTGACAACGACATCATCATGACGGCAGGACGCAGCAGACTGCACACAATGCCGGCTTTCATTCACCACCTCCCTTCACGGCTTCCAGACGCTGTGGCGTGGAGCTGTAGCAGTCCAGCACAAGACCAAACGGATTACGCTCCGGATCGCCCTCCATCCGCATCACTTTCATCGGATAGCGGATCAGTGCCCGTTTGACCGGCTCTGCATGAAAATACTCATCCGCCACCAGGTCGAGACGGACAAGCCAGTTGTCCCGCCCCTCCACCGTGACCGGGTCACGGTTGTAACGTCCGCCGTAACCGTGCTCAGGGATCTCATACACCACACGAACACGATCCAGCAGCTCTCCTGCATCCTTACGACGACGGGCATCCGTCTCCAGGATCTCCCGGCATGACGGTGTCAGATAGGCCGACAGTGCATGTATTTTCGCCGGATAATCCACCTCGCCATTTTTCGGCCAGGCATTCAGTTGCTGAAAAATGTAGAACGCAAAGGAATAGACCGTTGACGGAGGAACTTCCCACTACGGACGCGTACTGCCGGAACGCAGATCCGGCGGATTATGAATGGTCAGCCGGTCAGGGGCCGTCATCCACCCGATAGTGACCATAAGAAGAAGTCCGCACAGCACACCGCTGAACACCCTCAGCGTCAGAATATGCTGATCACGATCCTTCAGGGCATGACGAAAACGGCTCATGATTTACCCCCTCTGACACGGGTACGGCGCAGGGACCAGCCCTGGGCCTCCCTGATAAGCCCGGAGCGTCCCACTCCCAGCGCCGCTTTTTTCTCCTCAAGACGCTGCCATAGCCAGTTATCCGGTTTCCCCCGCTTCAGACGGCTGATCCATGCCCCCCCGGTCCAGACAAGAACCAGCGGGGTCAGCAGGGCGCCAGTGGGTATAGTCACCCACCCGAACACCGGCACAAAAGGAAGTGACCACAGCAGACCGGTGAAGAACCCGGTCAGTGCAGCCAGCCCCAGTTCCGGGGTGGTGAACCCCCTGAACACCGTCGGTTCGGCGTTCAGACGATCGGGCAGAAAACGAATGGTCTCCATAACCAGCTCCACGGTTTCTTACAGGATGATGGACGCGGATTTACCAAGCAGCCAGATGACCGCAACCAGCAGTACCACCCCCACCACGACAATGGCCCCGAACTGCCCCCAGCCTTTCTTGTCATCACGGACTTCAGAAAAGGTGGTAATCGCAGCCTCTGCCACTTTCACAAAGGCAGCCGCGGCGATCACCAGACCAATCAGCACAATGCCATCCTGGAAATAACCTTTGATTTGCCCGAAAAGTCCGCCACCACCACCGGACGACGGCGGTTCAATCTGCGGCAGATCGGCCAGTGCCGGTGTCAGACTACCCAGCAAAAACGTCACCATGACCATTCCCGCCAGACGCGCCATCAGGCGCAGACGGCTGACAGTAAGCCCTTTTTTACGCATAGATTTCTCCTTAAAAAGTCACACCATGAATCAACCCGCAAACATCCAGATGCTGGCAACCAGCAGCAGAACAGTGCGGGCAGTAAACCAGATAAACGCAGACTCCCTGACGTCACCGTTTCGCCAGCCAGACCAGACATCCGACAGTCCCCAGGCAGCCCAGAGAAAGAGAACGGCAATCAGTAATCCCAGCGAGAACAGATGCAGCACGTTCAGATCCACATCTCCGGATGCCACCTTAAAGGCCGCAGCCTGTGCCGACGTCAGTGCCATCAGGGACGCTCCCGCCGGTATTCACCGGTCACGGCACTACCGTTACGTGGTTGCGCCCGGGAGGGCGTGAGATAACGGTCGATCCCCTCCTGCATGGTCTGAATGTCAGCCTGAGCACGCGGATAGTCGAAAAAATAACGCCCGTCATGGGGCGTGGCCTGAAGGGACGCCGTTCTGGCCCGATCAAGCGCCGCACGGACCTGATCAAGCTGGCGCATGACCGTCGCCAGCTCATCCTTTTCAGCGGCCTGAACGGGCAGAACCAGGGTCACGAGAAGCATCATCCCGGCGGTCCCCGTCAGACCGGCCGTTTTCCGGGATAATGCAGGAAGAGAAAACATACACACCTCCGTCAGAATCAATGGGTGCGTACAGCATGCGTAAGGCTGCGGGAGGGATCAGCGATAAACTCTATTTGCAAAACTGAAAATTTTTACGGGAGAATACACGGGTGTGGATAAAGGCAAACAACCCGGAGTTCCTAGCATGAACGATATCATCAGTATAATCATTCTTCTGGCAGTCTATCTCATCGGCCTGATATTCATTATCCTGATTTTCAATGACATAGACATAACATCGAAAAAGAGAAAGTACGAAAAAAAACTGAAAGAAGCGATAATAAATGGCAGTTTACAAAATAATGATATCTGTTTACTGGCCGAACGCTGGTCTGTCAGTCATGAACATATCAAAAGCGCACTGCTGTCTGTTTTCAATGATTTTCAGACTGATAACAACTTTTCACATCACGTCCCCCGGGTCAGAGAACTGATCACATGGTACGAAAAATACGCCCCATTCACAGAACTCCCTGAGGATATAAAACAACAGCTTCAAAATATAATCAATTTACCCGATGCCAGTGAGTCAGAAGTGCAGTTATTAGCCTCCTCACTTCATGACATTTATAATTCTCGTCAGAAAAAAGAGAAGAAGGCCAGAAGAATAAACTATGTTCTGGGGGCGGTCAGCATTGCCAGTTTCTGCATCACGCTGTTCCAGAGCCTGTTCAAATAAATTTATTCCATCCTGAATGATTTATTCCTGTTTATTAAAACACGGCATCACTACCGTTTCCCGTTAATGACACCTCATTAACAATTAAAAGAGGAAACACATCAGCATGGAATTTCTCCGTACCGCTCTTCCGTTCTGGGCCCTGTTTCTTCTGACCTGGGTTTGTGTTGTGTTGCAAAATGGCATCTGAATCGATCATGGTTTGGCATCTAAATCGATCACGGTTGTGGAATACGCAGTTGTGTATTTTTTCATTTATGAAGAACCACGTTGCCTCCGTGAATCTATGACGTCGTCAAGGCCATCACGATGTTCATTGTTTTCGTCAACATTGTTGTTATTCCGGCATTGTCATTACTCGGACACTGACGCGCACTGACCGTAAGGGCGTGGCTTGTCTGCCGACACCCTGCCACAAAACAAGTTTTGCATCAGGGTGTCCGGCCTCTGTGGATTATAAATATTTCTTGAAGGATGCCATTGTCACGGTGACAGCCATACCCAGCAGCATGGCCGCCGGCCATATCAGCAGATTCGGGTACACGGCCGTCGGCCAGGAAAGATAGAGAATACAGGGAATATATATCGCCGGTTTAATAGACTTTTTCGCATGGTGATAAACAAAGCTGGATTCATATGCGGCACCATACCGGCGCAGATCACGTCTGCCCAGCCCCTCAACCACGGCCACCAGGATCACCATCACGAACAGTGGCACGGACAGCACGAGAATAATCACCCTGACCATCGTCACCACCGCCACATAAACCGTTGCCAGCAGGTAATCATGAAGATGATATGCCAGCCACTGGCTCAGCTCTCCGCTGAACTGCGATACACTCCGCCCCGCCGCCGTTACCGCCTGCTGCGACTGCAGCCATGACTGCATACCACTTTCCACAAACAGCCACTGATACGCCACGGAAATCCAGCCCGGTACCGTCACTGACGGCGTGGACAGCAGCAGGCTGCGCGTGAACTCCGTCGACAGCCAGCCCAGCTCTGTATTCATGACGGCACGACTGTGTGCCGCCCCCTCATCAGGCCAGAAAAACGTCATACCTGCATACTCAATCAGCAGACTCAGTAACAGTGAGGAGAGGAGCAGCCCCACCAGAGCCCATGGCCAGCCCCACACCAGATTGTACAGCAACCCATGCTGACGGGGAGGGCGGGACTGCGGACTGCGTTCTGCATCACGACGTGCTTCCGCCATGGTCACCTCCCTCCTCCGTCGCTATCGCCTGTACTGAAGGTGGAGCATTCCACCATCCTTCACCGGAGTGATAATTCTGTCGCATCGCCTCCGCCACCCGGGAAATACTCTCCGGCATCAGCACATCATCCGTATCACCTGCCGGCAGCGGCATCCGGATCTTCCATAACTGTCCACCTTCCAGCAGGGCAAATGCCTGTCCCTTGGGCAGCGTGACAATATCTGCGGGCTCCAGCAGGGGGACTTTCACCGTCCCGACGCGATCCTGGGTACTGGAGGTGAAATCCTGACCGGCTGACACATCTGCCGTATCCTGATGACCGGAGACCAGCGTCTTCGTGTAAATCTCCACCTGGGGCAGTTGTGTGGTCAGCAATTCCGCCGTCCGGTTCTCCCTGACGCGCAGCATGATCATGTTGTTAAAGTTCCCCTGAACCTGCGCCGTTTTGGCCGCATTACCAATACGCGCTTCAATATCCGATGACGTCTGGGTGTACGCGGTCACCTGCATTCCGGCGCCGCCCCCCTTGTTGATGAGCGGAATGAATTCATCGCCCATCAGTTCGTTAAACTCATCACAGTGCAGGTTCACCACATTTTTACCCGCCCCGCCAGCCGGCAGACCGGCATGCATACCGTGTTTATATATATGCCCTGCCACACTCACCAGGTCCGCAAACATCGAATTTCCCACGGCACTGGCCACCTCACTGTCACTGAGCGCATCGAGGCCGATATAAACCACCGCCTTTTTGCGAATCACCTGTTCCCAGTCAAAAATGGGGCGCGCATCTCTCATATCCATATAGTCCGGCGCCAGCAGCTCTGCAATCCTGCCGGTGGTGAGTTTTTCCAGTAACGGCAGCAGGGAAGCCACGATTTTGTCAAAATACGTACGGTCATAACGGACAGCACTACAAAGTCCATCCAGAATCGGATCGTATATTTTTTTACCGTCCTCACTGCTCAGTGCCATTTCAATCGACCAGATCCGCACCGCATCCGGCTGGTTCTGCATGGTCCTGGGCACATCTTCCTCGCTGAGAACACTCTGGTTATTCGCGATAATCTGCTCCAGTCCGGGCAGACGCTCACGGATCACCTTCCCCGCATAGCGAATGTAGAGGTCAGCGATGTTGTTCACATACCGCATAATCAGCATATAGTCCGGACGCTCACCGAGGGCCACCAGGGCGCGGGCGATGATATTGACAAAGCGCCAAGCAAACTCCCGGAAAGCCGCCGAATTACCTTCACCGGACAACTGACCAGCAACACGGGAAGCCACTTCCGATACACGACCAAAGCGTCCCACCGCATTGTAACGGGCTGAAATTTCAGGCCAGCCAAGGTGAAAGATATACAACTCATCCCCCCGCCCGGCCCGGTGCGCTTCAGCCCAGACCCGCAGCAGCAGATCTGCATCCCCCTTGGGATCAAAAACGATGGTCACTTCTCCCCGCCGGATATCCTGGGTGACCAGCAACTCTGCCAGACGGGTTTTCCCGACACGGGTGGTGCCATAGACAATGGTGTGCCCCACACGTTCACCCAGTGCCAGCGTCACATCCTGCTCATCCGGCTCAATACCATGCAGGGCAGGATTTCCTCCCACCGGCGGCAGGGGACGGACGGGATTCAGCGGCGAGTCACGACGAATAAGCTGCCCAATCCAGGGAAGACTGTGCTCCGTTTTCATTTCAAGCCAGCGCGCTGTCCGGTACAGACTGCCCGGCTGAAGATAGTGCGCAACCTCCGGTCGCAGCGTGTCCTGAAGGCGCTGGGTGTGCTTCTGTGTCCAGCGAAATCCCCGCCCCAGAAACAGTCGCTGACGGCTGACAGGAATTTGCCGCGTGCTCATCACATAGCGGGGTAACCGACGCAGATTGCGTCGGTAGCGGATGATTTTCATGCCCTGGCGGAAACGGACAGCCGCCAGAACGCCAAATCCGGCAGCTGTGACATAACTGACCGAAGGCGCAAGCGCTACCGCCCAGGGGGCTGTCACACAGATACCGGCCGCCGTTGCCGCAACCACGGCCGTATTGAACTCCACAGCTGGCCTCAGTAACGCCTCAATAACATAACGGTTACTCATGTCCGCGTCCTCGCTGTAAAAGGCGCAGCCACCATGAGCGGGGGATATCTGTCTCCGGTGACGCTGACAACGCCTCAGCTCTGTTCTGTAATTTCCTCACCTCCCGCCATGCGTCTTCTGCACTCAGTAACAATACCTTATACACCGCAGACGCATGTCCGCCAGCCCGTCCGTCATCCACTGTCAACTGAGCTTCTGTGCTGAAACGGTCCACTTTCCAGCAGGCCAGGTCTTCACGGGAAACACACTGCCGCCGGGTCTGCAGACGAAGATACACACCATGCCGGGAGAGAACATCAGCCAGGTTGTGAATTTCCCGACAGGCAGACCAGAACGCCCGGTCTGCGTGATAAATGCTCTGGGCCACGTTGTGAAGCTGTGTGCGCTCCTCTCCCTGCAGGTGAAACAGAAAGCGGGCCAGACAACTGCGGTGATTACCATCAGCACTGACATACCAGTGAATGCCATCCGTGCTGACAAAACTCATCCCGGCATGCAGTTGTTCTGCCTGCGTGTAATACCCCGGGTTCTTCTCCACCAACGGGATATTGATATCCATACGCTTACCGCGCTCCAGCAACTCCAGCCAGCTCATTCCGGCATACTGTGGATGGTCAGTTCCCACGATGCGGAACACATTGATGCTGCCCTGCCCCGTCCAGTAGTGTTCCGTAATAAAATCCGACATTGCCGCAAACTCTGCCGCATCCCATGCCCGTAAAGGTTCATTCGCCCATTGCGGCATATTCCTCTGCACCTGTTCAGTAAATGAAACGTTCATCCCCGCTCTCCTGTCATCTTCGCTTTTCTCCGGTGAGCTCACCGGTCAGTAATCGCCCGTTCAACAGTTTCAGCAGACGCTGTCCGCTGATCAGTTCAATATCCGGCCACAGCGAAAGCCGTGCCCGGCTGGCCGGTCCCGTACGCCCGGTGTGAACAAAAAATCCACGACAACCTTCACGACGCAGTAATTCACCAAAATCATCGATATGTGACGGTCGGATGGTGCGGCCATAGCGTTTGGCCTGAATCAGCCACCGCTCGCCGTCAATCAGCACCTGTCCGTCCAGCCCTCCGTCGCCGCTGTAGCGGGAATTGCGGATAACCCGCATTCCCCGGCGTTCAAACGCCAGAAGCAGCAGTTCTTCAAACACATACGGGTTAATTTTTCGCAGGTATTTCACGCCTGCACCGCCCTCCGGCAGCGACGACAGTTGCGCCATCACACGCTCAGCCTTGCGCCGGTAATGGCGGTGACGCCACTCACTGGCGCGTTCACGACGCCGGCGGCGACCACACAGGACGGGGAAAAGCAGGAACAACACGGTCAGGACACACAGCAGAACGCCGTACGGTATCTTATCCGGCACAATATCCGTCATTTGCCGCAGCATCACGGTGTCACCGCCCCGGATATTCCGCTGTCCGTTATCAGTACCGGCCAGTGATTCAGCTGCAGACGGCGTGCCAGCGCTGACCCCGATGATGGCACCATCATCACGCCGGGCGCCAGCTCACGCAGCGTTTTCAGGCTGTTTTCATCCGCCACGCTGACAACCATGCCGACAGCCTGCCGCTCACGGAGAGCGGCCGCATTCGCCTTCAGCCACTGACGGGAAAGCGCATCATCTCCCACCAGAAACAGCGCCCCGATCCCCGGCAACTGCAGTGGTCGCGGCGTCACCTCACCCGGCGTCATTTCCGGCGTGGTCACGGGCAGCACCAACGTCTCTCCCTGCGCCGGCAGAGGCGCCGTAACCGGGGGAGGCGTACTGCTCCCATCCTGTCGGTTGATTGCCTCATAAAACACGGAGGCATCACTGCCTCCAAGGTCCGCAATAACCCTGAGTTCCGCGCCAGCCTGAGACGCGCACAGCAGCAGGGGCCACACTGCCGTCATTACATATCGTTTCACAGGTATCACTCCCGGGGTTCTGTCCAGATATAACGGGGATGCATGGCGGTCAGGCCGTCATGCTGCTCTGCGGTCTTCACCGCATCACGATGAAGACGCTCAATATGTTGTCTGACCACTGCGGTGTAGCGTACTGCCGGAGCACCACCTGCCGGATGATGATAACAACCGGCCGCCTGCAGCCAGCTGACAGGATGACGACGACGGCATTCACTCAGGATGGTCGCCGCGGTGTTCAGACTGATGTACGGATCAAATGCCGCCCATGTGGAGGAGAAACGGTGCCCGTTCCAGCCCAGATTGACCTGAGCAATTCCCACGTCAATCCGCCGGGCCGGATACCGTGTCAGAAAAACCTGAAGTGCCTGCCAGGCTTCCAGGCGACTGGCATAGCGGTAGCCCTTACCAGCCACATTGATGGTCCACGGCCAGGGACGTGCAACGGACGGGAGGCGGAAATCCGCATCCCGTTTTTTCATCACACCGGCAATCGCAGAGGGCGCCATCACCGTCTCTGTCAGAGAGACGGCATAGAGCACTTCTGCAGGCACACCATGCACGGCAGCCACGCGCACATACCCCTCAGGGATATCATGCTCCCCCGCCCGGCAGAAACTGCTGACAGCCATGCTCAACAGCGCCATTGTCAGAAGGCTGCCACGCGCCATCCGTCCGCTCCCTGCTGCAGTACAACCGGCATTCTGCCTTCACCAAAACGCAGCCAGCGACCGGCATCATGATTCAGGGTAATATGGCGGCTTCGCACCCGGTCCACAGGGATATCGTGCTCCAGTGCCCACTGCCGCAGCAGATTGTCACTGCCCTGACTATCAACCAGGTAAATATCCACCTGCCGCCCCGAAGACAACACTGATGCCAGTCGTGCATCACAGGTTCCACAGTCTTTCGCTTTCACAAACAACGCCAGCCGCCCGCCGTTGTCGTTTAGCAGCCCGCCCCCTTTCCCCAGGCTGACCGGCATAACGCCCGGATAAAGGCGTTTCCAGGCCGCATTGACTTCCCGCTGAAATGCCAGTTCCTTCTCAGTCCGCTCATATTCGGCCTTCACCCATTTTTCAGCCAGCTGCCGGCGTTCCGCATCCGTCCGTGCTTCAATCCCCAGCACCGTCAGCGGATCCAGACCGGGGGACTGAATCCCCCGCGGTCCCTCCATCAGAGCCCGGTATCGACGGTAATCCTCCTCAGTGACTCCCCACTGAGCGGCCTGTTGCTGCAGCGCCTGTGTGGTGGTACTGACCTGCGAAGAGGCCTGCGTGCGTGTGCCCTCAGGCGCACTCTCCCGTACGGCAGCCACCGTCTGCAGGGAAATGAGCAGCATGAGCACCGGTGACAGATTCTTCATTTTCATTTCATCACTCCACCATGACCCGGACCTGACGTCCGTTCACCCGGAACGAGGCTTCTCCCCGTCCGGCACGCTCAAGCATCCAGCCGGCCGTGCTCTCCCCTTCACCCAGCAGCGTCACATCTGAAAGACGGGTAAATCCACGGGGAGCCACCGCAGCATATGTGCGTCCGCCACGCTGCTCCGTGCCTGTCAGCACAAACGGTGCGCTGCGGCTGATAACTGAAACGCCGGAAGAGCCATTTTTCTGGCGTGGCGTGACCGCCGGTGTGCTCTTCACCGTGCCCGTTCCTTTCGCAGATGACGGTGATACCGGGGTGAATGGCGCCTTCTCCAGCTTCTCCAGTCGCCGGTCATACGCACGAAGCGTTTCTCCCTGCTGCGCCAGCGTGGCCTGCAGTGATGCCAGGCTGGCGGCCATCTGACCAGTGCGTGCATGCTCTTCCTCCGTCAGTACAGGTCGTTGCTCCAGCAATGTCAGTCGCTCCGTCACGCTTTTCAGCTGTTTTTCGGTTTCAGCCAGCCGGGACCTGAGCGGTTCCAGCTCACTTCCCGACAACGCGAGAGCATCTGAATACGTTTTCATTTGCCCCTCCAGTGCGGCAATGCGTTCATCCTGCTCCCCGCTGTAACGATAGAGGCCACAAACCGCCAGAATGGTCGCAACCAGAACGGTCAGTACAAATCCCACGGAAAGCATGGGTGACACACAGGTCCACCCATCAAGAGGAGATGAATGCACTGACGGTAATGTCTTCTGTTTTTTTTCACTCATTTTTTAAGCCCCGCTCCTGCGCCCCTGACACCGGCCGGTACCGGCGCCAGCTGGCCCGGCGGCAACTGATAACCTTCCCGCAGGCTGTGACAGACAACCCGCTGCACATCATCAACTTCAAGTTGCCACGCCGGACCGGCCATCATCTGCAGGGCGGTACGCAACCTGAGCGGCCCCGTCTGATACTGCACTGCCGGCAACGCCTGACGATAAAGCACCCCGTTGGCCGGTCCGGTGGCACAGAGCGTGTAGCCCGACTGTTTCAGGGCATAACGCATCGCATCTGCCACCGTCGGCTTCAGGGATGACGGAATACGGATGTCAATCACCTGGGAAAGGGGATCCCGCTGTACCGCATCCGGATTAGTGTTAACCAGCAGATAGCGGTCATAACGCACCACCTCGGGCACGGTCGTCCCCGCGTACATATCAGGGCTGGCCGGACGGACATTATTGCTGACCGTCACCGACGGTACCGGAACAGCCGCATCCCGCTGCAGCAGTTTTTGCTGCCCCTGACAGCCAGTCAGAAGTACGCAGGCGGACAGCACGGAAAGAAGAAGGGATGTTTTCATCATCATCAGGAAGTTACCTCTGCGGTGAAGTGATAAAGTCAGAGGTCAATTTGCAGAAGAAGTCCAGATCGGCTCAATGAACAACTGATTTCCGGTTGACAAAAAAAACGCCTGCACAAGGCAGGCGTGGTGTAAAAAGGGAACAGAGTATTCCGGTTATTCAGTCCTGGTTGAGCGCACCATTACGCTGCACCGGGACGTAATCCAGAGCCTGCAGCAACTGCTCATCTGTCAGATCCAGAAAATCTTTGATTTCCTCCAGAGATTTTCCCCTTTGTCTCATCATGAGCACTAATCTGGAGCGCTCTTCAGCACGACCTTTCTCCAGACCTCTCTCTTCCAGTTGCTCTGCTATCGTCATAATCCCCCCCTTGTGGCTGGGATAGTGTGTGGATACTGCTTCAGAAAGTTCAGCAAAATCCATCTGGTAACTTTCCATAAGATAAGTCAGCACGATATTCTGGTGAACGCTGCTGCCATACTTATCCGTCAGTGTGATTGATTTACCAGTCAGCTCAATATCTGTCACTGCCAGAAACTACCAAAAAAACGCCTGCACAAAGCAGGCGTGGAGTAAAAAGGGAACAGAGTCTTCCGGTTATTCAGTCCTGATTTAACGCACCATTACGCTGCACCGGGACGTAATCCAGGGCCTGCAGCAACTGCTCATCTGTCAGATCCAGAAAATCTTTGATTTCCTCCAGAGATTTTCCCCTTTGTCTCATCATGAGCACTAATCTGGAGCGCTCTTCAGCACGACCTTTCTCCAGACCTTTCTCCAGACCTTTCTTCAGACCTCTCTCTTCCAGTTGCTCTGCTATCGTCATAATCACCCCCTTGTGGCTGGGATAGTGTGTGGATACTGCTTCAGAAAGTTCAGCAAAATCCATCTGGTAAAGTTCAAGCAGATAAGTGAGCACCGTGTTCAGGTGAACGCTGCTGCCATACTTATCCGTCAGTGTGATAGATTTACCAATCAGCTCAATCACATCACCACTGGTGCCGGACTTCATCGTGAACATCAGCGCCGCCATCCGGTGATAGTGTTCAATTTCATCATCGGTAAGCGTGCTGACATCCACCAGGCTGAATGGCTTTTGCTCGCCATAAATCTCGCGTCCGTACGCCGGGTCATCCAGACAATCCACCCAGTTCATCGGATACGGATATGGCCGCTTTGCACCATGATAAAACAGCACCGGGATCACTACTGGCGCACACTTATGCTCTTCAATATGCTGCTCCATCACCGCCAGGATATAACGCATCATGCGCAGTGGGATAAATTTATCCGGCGAACTCTGGTGCTCTATTAAAGTATAAATGTACCCGTCCTTCCCGTCATTTGTCTTCATGCTGAGCAAAACATCGCAGGCAGACTGGCGTAAACTTTCTGCCACAAACGTCGTGGGTTCAAGTTCTATTGTATCAAGATTACAGCGGGATTTCTGATACGGTGTCAATACCTGTTCAAGAAAGTCCCTCGCGGCTGCAGGGTCCTTCAGTGTCTTCCTGAACGCCGCATCATGTATCAGGCTGGTTTTATTAACTTTTTCACTCACGGAACCTCCAGATAAAAAAGTGGGGCGTAACGCCCCATGGTTGATGTTACATGGCATGAATAATTCGTCGTTCCATGCCATACCCGAGCCCCATAAAGGGAATATCATCGTCAAAGTCCATTGGTGGTGCACCATTACCCGTTGATGTTGTCTGGGGTGCACGACCAGCCTGTCCGGCCGTCTTCGGCGGCTGTCCCCAGCCCCCTTGTGCAGGTGCAGAAGCACCATTACCGGCAGTGCCCTGCTGACGCAGCGAACCCAGCATCTGCATGACACCATTCACTCCCACAACAACCTCAGTTGAATAACGGTCCACACCGTTCTGCTGGTCAAACCACTTACGGGTTTTCAGCTGACCTTCGATATAAACCTTAGAGCCCTTACGAAGGTACTCTCCGGCGATTTCTGCCAGTTTTCCATAAATAACAATGCGGTGCCATTCGGTCACTTCCTTCATTTCACCGCTCTGTTTATCCTTCCAGGTATCACTGGTCGCCAGTGACAAATTCACCACTGCACCACCACCGTTAGGAAAGTACCTGACCTCCGGATCCTGTCCCAGATGCCCAAGCAGGATGACTTTGTTTACACCACGCGAAGCCATACTCCCCCCTCATTACCAGCCACAACGCTGTCTCCAGGTGCCATTTTTCAGCGCCTGCTCAGCCTGATCATGTTTTTTGAAATACTCTTCAGATTCACGGGACACCGGCCCCGCAGAACACTGAGTGCCAATATAATATCCACGCGTACTTTTGAGAATTTCCAGGGGTAATGTATAGCCAGCCGCTGCTGCAAGAATGCCGTTTTGACGGTTCATATGTTTTTGACGGTTCATATGTGTTTCCTTAAAGTTTGCAAAAACGATAAGAAAACAGACCTCCCTGATGGTGGTCTGTTTTCATCATCAGGGAGGCTGAGGAAAATACGATCAGAAAGAGTTTTCTGCGTATTGACGTTTAGTTGTGCCATTTTGCGGTGGCAGGGACTCCGCTTTTTCAGCCTTATAGACCTGCTCCTGGCCTATTTTAATCCAGTCCACCTTGATCAGGCGGGCTTTCAGACTGACGCGCTGCTCACCGGCATGCTCTCCCTTGTTCAGGGTGAAGATATCGGTGGCCAGGTTGCTTAACGCAAAGCCAAGCAAAACCTTACGGTCCTCATCCACTGCTTTCTGGCAGCGAGAGATCAGGGTGGTTGCATCTTTACCAACAACCGTAACATCAAAACGCGTATAGGACGGATTGTCCGTTGGTCCACTCAGTGCGTTAATCACGCAGCAAAGGAACGAGCCATTCTGATGGTTAACCTGACGCACATTACTGAGGTACCCCAGACCTTTTACGGTCAGATTGAAGTATTCAGCTTTTGCAGAAGAAGTATTTGTTGCAGACATGATGTGCTCTCCATGGATAAAAAAAGATATGACGGAGAACACCACCGCCCCTGACGGGTGTGATAGTTCCCGTCGGGGGGCCGGAATCAGCTGTATTTCCGGCTGTCTGTGCAGTTAAACATACCTCGATCACCATAACTGTGGTGATATCCGTTCCCAGAGGTTAAACGGATGTACCGCCATAAAGGCATCCTCTTTCAGGCTACGAGGATATTGCAATCACCCGAAGGCGCTTCTCTCAGATTGCTGAAACATTGGCTGGCAGTCACCCGAAGGCGCTCCTCTCAGACTGCTGGAACATTGGCTGGTCGCCTGAGCGACATGTGATCACCCGAAGGCGTCCTTCTCAGATCACCAGGACATTGGTTGGCTGCAAGGCAGCGATTTAGCATGCTCATTTTTAAAACACCTGAATACAAAGTCAAGAACAAAACGTCATTAAACATAATTATCTCACTGAGATGTTCACTCTTTGAAATAAGCATAAAAAAGGCGCTGAATCTTCAGCGCCATCATGGGGTTACCAGCCCTTCGGTCATCTCACTTGTCTCCGGGGATCACTCCCGGCGCGGTTTTCACGGAGTTCATACGCCTTGCAACTCAACCGGACGCTGGCCGTTGCGGATCAGAAACAAAACAACGCCGTTGTTTAATCGCTGCTCTGTTTCCCACTGATCACGGGGGTATACATCAAAGCGTATGCACTTTAACAAATAAAAAAAAGGAAGTAATCATCATCCACGCTTTTTAATTTTTCTGCCGCCGCGTTTACTGTGTGATGTTTTCTGCTCTGAAATCACGCCTTTACACTCCGGGTAACGCTGGCAACTCCAGAACTCTCCGTTCTTACCTTTCAGCTTCCGCATTCTGCCCTGGCAAAGTGGGCATGCCGGCGTCACCGGTGCCGTAATCTGCAACTGCTGCCGTCGGGCTCCCGAGACGAGGTGATTCAGCCACTGTTTCTGCTTCTCCATAAATGACGCCAGCGACAGTTTACCCTGTGCAATATCATCCAGGGCCTGCTCCCACAGTGCCGTGGTTCCCGGACTGGTCAGCACCTCAGGTAATCCTGCAATCAACTCTGTCCCCAGTTGTGTTGCCCGGATATGCTTACCCTGTTTCTCAATATATTTGCGGGTGAACAGTGTCTCCAGTATTTCAGCACGGGTTGCTTCCGTGCCCAGTCCGGCATTCTCGCGTAACACTTTTTTCAGTGCCGGATCGCTCACCATTCCCGCCGCATTTTTCATCGCAGCAATGAGCGTGCCCTCCGTATAGTGACGCGGAGGCGTGGTTTTCATCTCTTTCAATTCTGCTTCAACAAGACGACATTCATCCCCCTTAGCCAGAACAGGCAGAGGCATTGTCTGCTCTGTATCTCCCCCCTCGTCTTCATCATGCGGCGCATCTGCAATAAAAAGCGCACGCCATCCTTTCACCACTTCCACCCGTCCTCGCGTGCCAAACAACTGCCCGGCAACAACAAAAGTGGCTTCAGTGACGTCCGCTTCCTGCACGGGTAAAAACTGAGCCAGATAATGCTGACGGATTAACCGGTAAACCCTGAGTTCGTTATCACTCAGGGCACCAATATTAAACGCCTGACGGGTGGGGATAATCGCATGATGCGCAGTGATCTTCTTATCATTCCAGACTCTGGAAACAATATCAGGAGTGAGTTTTGCCAGTTCAGGGGCAATGTCCGGATCGGTGTTTGCTACAGCCGCCAGAACCTCCGGCACTTCTTTATGCATTGATACCGGCAGATAACCACAGTCAGTACGGGGATACGTCGTTGCCTTGTGTTTTTCGTACAACGACTGGGCTATATCAAGAACGGCCTGCGCACCTAAACCAAATTTTTTCGAGCAAACCTCCTGCAGTGTACCGAGTGAAAAACACAGCGGAGGCGGCGTCTTCTCTCTTTTGCTGCTGACCTCTCTGACCACAACAACACCGGCCTGACGACACTGCGACTGGACGCTTGTGGCAGCCTGCACATTCACGCACCGCTTTTCCGCATCACAGTACTGTTCTGCCGCAACCCAGACTGCGCGAAAACGCACGTTGTCTTTCTCAAGCCAGAGGTTCAGTTGCCAGTAAGGTACCGGGATAAAATTTTTAATTTCCGCATCCCGTCTGACCACCATCGCAAGCGTGGGAGTCTGCACCCTGCCAATCGAGAGAACACCAGACACGCCGCACTCCCGGGCTTTCATCGTGTACAAACGCGTCAGGTTGATCCCCGTCAGCCAGTCTGCCCGGCTGCGCCCCTTACCGGCCTCATATAAACGCTCAGTTTCCTCTCCTGGAAGTATTCTGCCCAGCGCTTCCCTTATACTGTTCTCATCCAGTGCGGATAACCAGAGGCGTCGAACTACTCCTGTATAGCCACAATAATCAAGCAGTTCTCTGGCAATAATTTCGCCTTCCCGATCAGCATCGGTGGCAATCACTACTTCATCTGCCTTACCGAGAAGACGCCTGATAACATTAAACTGCCTGGCGACCTTATCCTTCACCACCATCTGCCACTGTTCAGGAATAACCGGCAGAACCTCAATGATCCAGGGACTGCCATACTGCTCACCGTACGCCTCCGGTGGAGCCTGCTCCAGCAAATGACCAAAAGCCCATGTCACAACAAAGTCGTTACCTTCAATCAGGCCTTCACCGCGTCTGGCAGCCCCAAGCACTCTGGCAATGTCACTGGCCTGTGAAGGTTTCTCACACAAAAAAAGACGCATAATTCCCCCCTGGCAACTCACTGCTATGATAAGTTACGTGACTTACGGTTCAGAGGGGGAGAGAATGAAGATCTGGCTTTACCAGAAAGAATATCTGGCTCAGGCATACCGTAACGAGCAATAGCCTTCTCACCTTTACTGGTTTTATTTTCAATATCATCCCGCGTGACACCTACAGAACGATAGATTTGCAGAATACCGTAAATCTTGCGGATAAGGTACGCACCAAACGACAACAGTTCATCACGCTGGTTTCGGGAAATTAACCCCAGATGAGCCGCCTGAAACGTTTTTAATGCAAGCTGATCATATCCGACGAGAAGCCAGACACAACGGTAACCAAGCGGCGAACGACTGAATACCCCTATATTGACTGGTGAACGCGAAAGCACATCCTTGATAGTAATCACGGAAGGTATGTTTCTGAGAATATCGTCAAGCTGGGCTACTTCAGCATTAATTTTTTCAGTCGCATCAATAATCGCATTTTCCAGTTTCCACATCGTCTCATCAGCATAAGGATTATCTGCAAGAGAATCCCGGTAAAGGCCACCAGTCATTTTAATGGCTTCTGGCATACTCATAATTCGTGGGACTTTACGCCCCTCATTATTTTTAGCTTTTGAGCCACGTCGACCTTCCCATAGCATAATGGCATAGCGGGAATGTAGCTCTATATTCAGAGTTGATGTAAAAGATCCCACACGATGAGAGGCTGGCTCCTTCACTATTTCTTCTGGCATGTTGTATCTCCACTATTGAAAATGACATCAGACAGAAATAGTCCTCTCACCGACAAAGATCTGACAATCGAAAATAAAAAAAGAGATGACTGAAATTACGCACAGTAGTACTGGCAAAAGAGCTCATTTCTTAGTCACTGTTGGCACTGCCAACACCGCTCATTTTTTAGCCACTGTTGGCACTGCCAACACCGCTCACTTTTTAATCACTGTTGGCACTGCCAACACCGCTCACTTTTTAATCACTGTTGGCACTGCCAACACCGCTCACTTTTTAGTCACTGCAGGCACTGCCAACAGTGTTCGCCACAACAGGAAACATCCCGGCCAGCACTTAACCACGCATAGCCAGACGGGCAGCATTAGCACGCTGTATGCTGGCACGGAATTCTGCGACAATATTTCTCGCTTTCTCTGGCGAAGCCACTTCCCTGCGACGACGTTCACGTTCATCACATCCATGTCCGGACTGAGATGACGGACGGGCAGGCTGAGACTGGATCGTTCCGCTTCTGCTCATATCCGGCGAATTAAAGTTCCCTTCACGCGCACGTTTCATCACAGCCAGCATCCAGCCAACGGGATTCTGAAGCGTATTTTTGCTGAGCATCTGTGACAGGCTGTCCAGCACACCTTCCGCCAGCGTTTCCGGCAACGCCTGCAGTTGCTTCGTCAGCATGCCGGTGTCTTCCACGCTGAGTTGTGATTTCAGTGCATCCGGCAATACGTACGTATTTTTTTTCATACTGTGTGTAATATTACGTACGTAGTGGTTCGGTTTCCGTACTGTGTGATAACTCACTGATTTTTCTGGTTGTTCGGAATCCGTACTGCGTTGCGTTACCTCTGTTTTTTCTCCAGGTTCGGTTACCGCAGTACAGAGTTCGGTTACCTGAGCACTGAGTTCGGTTACCGACGCACATACAGGGGGCTGTGCGGATCCCGAACCGCTCTTCGCTGCACGGCCATTCACCGCCGGATTTACCCGCTGACGCGCTGCCATCTGAGACGGTGTCTGCGCTGCGCCCATCCGTGATTCAAACAGCGTGATATGGCTGTGGTAATGCCGCATACCAGGTTCATTTTTGATATCACTGAGAACCTCTCTGGCGGTATACCGGATGGTCTTGTTCCTGTTCTTGCATGCAGAATCCAGCACCATATCCAGGTAGCGGGGGTCAAACTTTTCTGCATCACAACAGCCAAGAGGTTCATCATGCAGGGCGTAGATATTTCCACGGATACGGCCTTTTTCATCACGAACCCGTTTACACAGACTCAGCCAGCCGGTCAGCCGAAGCATGGTCAGTACCCGGCTTACGGTTTCACGGGATGCCTTCCCGCTTCCGGGTGAGGCCAGCTGTAACTGAAGTTCATCGTAGGTGGGGAATACCGCGCCCTCATTACTCATCGCATGCAGACGAATCATCATCCATGCGGTTTTATCAAGAGGAGAAAGCCGTGTGTCCAGCAGCAGCCGACGGGGCACCGCATCATGAACATTACCGGTAAACAGCAGCCCACTGCGTATCCTGCCCTCCTCGCGACGGGCTTTCTCTGCCATGCTGGCCTTCATTTTTCTGAGCGTATGCGCAATAAGGCTTTCTGCTGGTAGCGCCATGATTCAATTCTCCTTCAATCCCGGAAAACAACACCGGGGTTCTGTTACTGAAATGCTTATAACTGCACCCGGCAAAGATGCAGGCTAAACACTTCATCACCCGTAAACCGTTAATACCGACGGTATTGCGGTTCCTCTGAAAAATATTGCCTTAACAACCAGCACGCTGACGCACTTCGTTTGTCGGCTGCTTCACCGCAACATAAAAAATTTATGTCACGGTTCAGCAGCTTCAGAACTGACATAACCCCGGCACCTCAGGTTATCCACGGCGATTCCTTTTTGATGCATCATCCACATGCCATGCACTGGCAAGTGCCTCAGCAACCTGATAAAAGGAATGGCGTACCCGGGTGGTGCATCTTCCCCCGTCAGTAAGGTACTCAACAGCGGTGAGCTCCCCTCCACTTTCATGGTCCGGGTAAAACTGTGTCACCTCATTACTGTCGATAATCACAGGCCCCGAAATTGTCTGCATTTTCAGTTTCATTTCACTTGTTCCCCTTTGATACGAATACCCGCGGTAGTGCAGACCTGTTCCAGTTCAGCCACCCTCCGCTCACTCGCATCCAGAGCATCAAGCACAACTTTTATTGCCACGGCATGCGCCATCGTAGTGATTGCAGGAACAGATCCAGATAACAAAACACGCAACTGCATCCCGGCCTTCTCCAGATTCAACATTCCACTGATTTTTCTCATGAATGATTCTCCTGTTCCTGAAGGGCTGATATCTGTCGGCACCAATGAACAGCCTGACATGCTTCCTTTAATACCCAGTCAACAGCGTCTTTCCATGCTCCTGTTTCGACGGGCGGTTTTTCACGCTTTACCTGTTCATAGAAACGCACTGCTTTAACCAGTCCTTCCGGTACTACTGGCGATGACTGTTTAGCTTCTAAATCAGCAATTCTGTCAACCACGGCATCGACGGCATCTGAAAAGCCGAACCAGTTACTCCACTCCGGCCTATCCCCGGTTGCTGCAAAATACATATCAGCTAAAGCAGACTCAGCATGGTCACGCTCGTTGATGAGTTGCTCTTCGATTTTCTCCAGTTCAGCAATGCGCTTACCCCCATCCGAGATAACATCTTCATAATATTCACGCTGCACGTTGAGTTTTGATTTTGTCTCTTCAAGCTCAACGCGCAGCTTCCCAACCGTAAGAGCAATATCCTCATTCTCCTGGTCGCGGAATTTAATGTATTGCTGTTTTTCGTCCAGCTCATCCAACAGCTCGGAGATAATATCCACTTCCCGATGACGGATGTGATGCTTAAACGCATCCAGAGCCGCATTACAATCCCGTTCAGCAGTTGGGCTGTCCGGGATTGCCTGATACCACGCCAGCGTCGACTGATAGTTTTGTGCAGCCTTACGCAGTGACTGATAGTCAATCTTGTTCACTGGTTGCCTCCTTTGCGAAGCTCTGCGGCAAAGTCAACTAACCACTCGGTCATTTCAACCTTCCCTACCAGGTCTGAACCAGGAAACATACAGCAATCACTCTGCGCCGCTTTGAAATCCTTATACTCATATTCCTGAGCCACCAGATTTTTTGCAGCTTCTATAACAGCATCCACCCCCTGCGCCCGTACTTCAGCCAGGAAAGCGTCGGTGGCTGTGGTTTTGATTTCGTTAAGCGCATCACTGAATCCACCACGCTCCATACCTGGCTCTGCTTCGTAATCGGCATCGAATTCAGCGTCTTTGCAGAACTTCTTCAGCTTTGCATTCTCCGCCGCCAGCGCCGAAAACGTCTCGTGTGCCAACTTAACAGCCGCATCAGCCTGCTTAATTGACTCAGTCGCTTTCTGGTGATCTTCGGTCATCGCCGATAAATTAGCCTCCAGTTCGGCTATGCGTTTGCTTTGGGCTTCCCGTTCATCCAGCAGTGCCTGCACAATCGATGGTGTTACCAGCTCATGGAAAAGGTCCGCGTCAAATCCCCTGTCGTCATGCATTGCCTGCTCTGCCGCCTCACGCAGTGTCTGATAGTTAATCTTGCTCACTGGTTGCCACCTGATTTTCAGCCTTCAGCACCATGCGGGAGCCATCTTCCATTTCCCACATAATTTCACCACCTTCTGCCATGACCAGATGCCAGACAAGCTGAGCCGCCTCGTTGGTTACATCGCGGCCGGGATCATTTCCGACACGAAGACTGGTTCCGTCGTCAAGATTACGCATTTTTGCCAGCACGATAGTTTTTGAAAACGGAGAAAAACCCAGCTGGAGTCTTGCTGCATTACTCATCTTTCCACCTCACTTCAGTCTCATGTTGTTGTATCGTTCATGACTCAACAGGGCCCAGGTCAGCCCTTTATTCCGGCTCAGTAACCGCCAGTCAGGACCAACATCAATCTTGAAATAACCAAATCCCCTTTCCTTCAGTTCATGATAATTCCGCTCTCCACGACGGAAGCGATTGACCAGTTCAACCGCCTTACGCTGACTGGCGGGAGGGACGCCCGGACTTGTCAGCACTCCGGGAACCAGTTCTGTCATCTTCATGACGCGCTCCTTACCTGATCCGGATTTCCGGTTGTATGCCATCCTCTGACGGCATGCCAGATGGCCGTCAGTGGAATGTTCATCTGTTCAGCACAAAGCATCATGACATCCAGCCCGTCCACGCTCTCCACATCATTGATCCCGGCTTTCTGCCACAACCGCCAGAGTTCAGAATTCTCATCGTCACTCAGGCTGATCCCCCTTCCGGGACGAACATCAATACCGGAGATACGACGCCGCGCAGCCACATCCACGCTGGAAAGACCAAAATAAAATGCCATGAGTTCGATAGAGCCACCCAGCGCCAGAGCGCGATCGATTCGCTGCAGACGTTTCTGTTCAGTCCGCGCCTGCTGCAACATGCGCACAAGATTGTTGTGGTTAATATCCAGCCGCAGCACCGACACTTCTGAATTTGACAGATAGTGAATTTCTTCAATGCTCAGCCCCTGCAGCATCTGCATTTCTTCCCGGGAAAGCCCCAGTGCTTCACATCGCCGCAGATAGCCACTCTTGAGATCCATCACCAGTTGCATCAACAGCCCGTTGGTGGCCTGTGACAAGTTGTTACTCATACCTCACCTCCGCCCGATATCAGGCTTTCAGGTCTCAGATTCCGGGAATCAACACCATGATGCAGTGTTGCCTTTTTACCCTCGCTGTATCCCTGCCAGCGTGCACGATCACCACCATTACAGTCCTTAACATTCCGGAAGGCAGCCATTCCCTCAAATTGCTGTCTCTTCAGCCACGTCTTCATTACACGCGTCTCATCTTCCGTGAGCGGGAATGCATCCACCACATCACGCACCCCATAAACCCAGCCGTCACGAAACATGGCTGCTCTTGCCCTGCGGGTTGACAATTTTAATATCCGGCTCTGGGTTGAAAGATACGCCTTTGTTGCCTTTTGCATCTGCCGGCAGAGAACATCAAAGGCATACGCCGCCACAACCGGGCGCTCCCCAAAGCCATAAAATATGACAACCCGTCGCCAGTATCCTCCGGTTGTGATACGCCAATCCAGGTATGTATGGCATCCGAATGCCTCTGCAACAACATGCATAAGGCGCCCCATCCATACCGGAACTTTTTCCGCTTCTGACGGGGCCCCCTTTGATGACGAGGTCTTTATCACCGAAATATCAGTATCCAGTTCAGTGATACCGTGCTTGCGCATCAGCGCCTGAGCACGGGAAAGTGCCTGGCCTGCCTCGTGGGGGTTACTGTTATTCCGGCTCAGCGCCAGCAGTTTTCTTATCCGTTTAATCAGTTGATCCTGACGTGCGGCATCAGCATTCATCGCGCCCTTCCTCACTCTCGTCTTCCACCATACGCTGCAGCCCCCGCAGACGACGCAACACACCCAGCAGGCGAAGCAACTTTCCTGCATGTTCATCATCAAGCAACGGCAGGTCTTCTTCAGTACTGCCGCCGATCAGCAGTGCATCAAGGGAAACCGGATTGACCCGCAGAACCTCCTCACCGGTCAGTCTGACAAGAAATGCCATGACCGGTGAGCAATTTGCCTCTGCCGCACCAAATCCTGCAGACAGCTCACTTTCACGGTCCATCGCTATCTCATCGACACAGCCTGTATGTGACGCCAGATCCCATGCGAGGTGAAACGCCTCATTCTGCAGAGATTCGATATCATCCTGTTCAGCACCAGTGAATGCAGATGCCTGGCGAAATTCTCCCCCCTCCTGCATGGCGTTATCTTCCGGCATTATCGGTATATCAGTTGACGCACCGGTCGCATCCTCTCCGCAATCACCGCTGTATGAGTCTTCACCACCATACATATCCGGTTGAACTTCCTTTCTGCGTTGTTCGCGTTTATCTGCGACCGGGCGGTCCTCTTTCTCAGCCCCTGATTGCGCAGTATTTATGACGCTCTCACGGTCTGCGGGAGTGGCGACAACGACCTGAGCAGCTTCCGTCGCCCCGCCAGACGCCACCTGAGCCCCCGGTTCCGGGGGGCTGCCCGCCAGCATGAGTACCGGTTCGGGTTCACCAAAATGGTGACGTCGATTACGCTCCCGGGGATCCAGCTCCAGCAACCAGCGATCGTAATCCAGTACCGGATGTGGCAGAGCCTTCAGCAGGTCACCGATCAGCTCGTCCCTGAACATTTCCATGGACCAGAGTTCCGGCGAGTTGAATTTGCCGCAACATTCACCAAACACGCGATCAAAATCCACATCGTTTTCCGCCGCGACTGCAAACTGCCCCCAGATGCGTTCCGCATCCTGCCGGAGAGACAGTAAGGCTCTGACCTGTGGGCTCCCCATACCTGACTCCAGAAGATCAGGGATCCACGGATACAGATATTTCAGTGCGTTCTCCATCCGGCTGATACTGGATGCGTCCACAGGCAATCCCTGCTCAGTCAAAAGAGATGACAGTTCACGCATCGACACACTTTTGCTTAATTGCTCTTCATAAATCATCCGTGCTTTATGGATTCCCTGAGCCTTTTCAATAAACGTCAGTTCGCCCCTGACTTCATTCTCAGCCAGATGGCCAATGACACACTGAAGCCGCCCCGGCCACGGTTTGAAAAGCACATGAATACGGTAGAAACGCTGCTCGCCGGTCTCCTCCCACAGTTCTCTCAGGATCTGATAACGAGTGTTACCACCATCGCTGAAGATGTAGATATCCGGCTCACTCTCCGGTATCCGGGTGACCTTTGGCACCGTATCCAGTCCGCGGGAGAAAATTGAACTTTTAATATCGTCGTACCGGGGATTGCGCGTGGTTCTCGGGTTATCAGGATTAGGGCGCAACTGATCCAGCGTCAGAACCATGGGCGTTTCCCCCAGGGCAACCACGTTACCGGTCTTACTGGTCTGGCGCCCCGGTTGCATGATGGCGGCCCCCAGATCAAGGGAATGATTTCGCTTAATTGACATACGCATTGCCTCCGGAACGGTCAAAATTCCAGCCACGTTCAAACGGTGAAAACAGGGTGTAACGACCATCGAAGCTCACCCGTATCGTACCTGTCGGTCCCTGTCGCTGTTTGCTCACAATGATTTCCGCCACGCCCTTATCCAGAGTGCCGGGGTTGTAAACCTCGTCACGGTAAATAAACATAATGAGGTCAGCATCCTGCTCCAGCGCCCCGGAATCACGCAGGTCACCGTTGTTTGGTCGTTTATCTGCCCGCTGTTCCACCTGTCGGTTAAGCTGCGACAGTGCGAGCACAGGGCATCCAAGTTCTTTCCCCAGCGACTTGAGAGCGCGGGATATTTCCGCAATCTCCTGAGTGCGGTTTTCCTGGTCCGGTGAACGAATCAACTGGAGATAATCGACCATTATCAGGGAAGGTCTGCCATACAGACGCACATAACGACGGGCACTGGCGCGCAGTGATGACGGAGTCTGAGATGACGTGTCATCAATGATCAGGCGGTTACCTTCACCGGCAAATGTCCCCTCCTGCATGAACTCACCCATTGTTGCCGTAAGTCTCGCCCACTCCTCATCGTCCATCATGCTGCTGCGAAGACGAGTCAGCTCCACCCGGGACAGCATCGACAGGGTACGCAGAATCAGTTGCTCCCTGGACATTTCTATGCTGAACAAAAATACCGTTGCATCGGTCCGCTCACGCAGGGCATTAAGACACAGAGTGAGTCCAAGGGCCGTTTTCCCCATCGACGGACGTGCTGCCAGAAGGATAAGATCCCCGGGCTGCAGGCCACAGGTCATCTCATCCAGTTCATCAAACCCCGTTGGGGTGCCCGTCATCCCGCCCGCCCTCAGTCCTTCTTCCAGCTGACGCAGAGCCAGCTCCATTGCGGAGGAAAGGCTAACTTCACTGCGCTCATGCAGCATGCCTGTCTGGGAAAGAGAAAAAAGTCGCCGTTCCGCGGATTCAAGAACTGCACGCGGAGTGGCATCCGGCGATGCAACATCAGCAACCAGAGAATTACCGGTTTCCTGAAGCTGCCGCAGCATACTCTTTTCCGCCACAATACGGACATACGCCATGATATTGGCTGCTGAAGGTGTATTCTTACTGAGCTCAGCCAGGTAAGCGAAGCCGCCCAGTGCCTCAATATTGTGCGTTTTCTCAATATGCTCACTCAGAGTGATGAGGTCGAACGGCTGACCGCTGATTGCCAGCTCTGACATAGAGCGGAATATCACCCGGTGCGCAGCCAGAGAAAAATCCTCCCCCCTGAGCATCAGCACCACTTCATCCCAGCGATCATTATCAAGCATCAGGCCGCCAAGCACGGCCTGTTCAGCATCAACTGAGCGCGGAATATAGCGTTCAGCCATGGCGTCTCCTCCCCCTCTGACTGCCGGAAACCTGGCTATGTGAAAAAAGGAAAAAGGGTGCCGGACATACAGTTGTCGGGAATAAAACCCCGGTAACTGTCTGTACGTTTTCAGACCGGTGAGTTTGCCGACCCCGGTCAGAAGGTACGGACAGCATCTTTATATTCATAACACTTTGACTTAATAAGGAAAAAATATGAATACAAGTTATCAACAACTGCCGTCCGGCATTGGATCTGAAGTGAAATACACCCTGCAGTTCTGGCTGCTGAGTAACGGAAAGGTCATGACGGAAAAAGACGGGCTCTGTAACCCCTTTCCCCCGAACTGTATTGAATCGGCTCATCCTTTTACTCCGTTTCAGCAGAATCAGTGGGTTGAACTGGACACTGTCGGGCCGAATGGACCGGTGAAAGCGACATTCCTTGTGCACAGCGTTCTGTATAAACTGAAACGTCAGGGTGGCTCCCTGAATGATGCCGGCCGGCCTGAATACGGCCGGTGCATTGCTCACTGGCACACTGACGTGTTTGTTGAGAAAAAAGCGCTGCCTGACTGGCTGAGAGCATTCCACACTGACGTTTCGCACTCGTAAAAACACGTTCAGCCCGACGGGTCATATTTTCCAGCCACCCGTCGGGGAAAATGTCAGCACCATCACGGGGAAACAAAATCGCTTTCCATTCAGGGTATGAGCGCGGAATACCTCCGGAAGCATTCCGGCTCAGACAGCGACTCACAGTGCAGGCAGCACGGAATGCATATGTTGCGATGCTCTCATCATATGTTGCGATGTTCTCATTATTGCCTTTCTGCCGTTCCACCCGCTCTTCAGCATCAAATGCCAGTGCAGCAAGGCTTGCCCAGCACATGCAGTTCACTGAATTCCCCGGAACGCTCTGCAGCTCCCGGCGCACCATGTTGACCTCAGCACTGAAAAAAGCGTTCTCATCGCCTTCAAGGGCAGCCAGATGCAGCGGAAGCCAGACCTGACTGAACCATTCGCACATCCGTTCCCGGTTACTGACGGTCATCACTGTCTCCGGGCGGGAACCGTCCTGAAAAACATGTCCGGTGCGTGGAGAACTGTATGAAACATAACCACCGTGCACCGCAATGACCGGACGACCTGACGCCGGAAGCCCCACACGACACCCACTGGCAATCCGGGTCATCAGCAGGTTCAGTTCAGCCAGTAATTCAGGGCGGGTTAAGACCGCCGGAAGCGGAGAATATTTCACTGAGGAAGACATACTTTCACCTCCATATCTCTCTGCCCGCCAGGTGCGTCACTTCCCCGCAGAGAACCGGAAACCTGGCTATATGAAAAAAGGGAAAAGGGTGCCGGGCGAACAGTTGTCGGGAATAAAATCCCGGTAACTGTCTGTACATTTTCAGACCGGTAAGTTTGGCGCCCCCGGTCAGAAGGTACGGACAGCATCTTTATATTCATAACCAATTGACTTAAAAAGGAAAAAAGATGAATACAAATCATCAACAACTGCCGTCCGGCATTGATAACAACCATGATGAGGATGGCAACATGGCAAAATATTATGAAAACTGGAAATTGTTCTCGCTTAACCTGAATCACTGACGAATTCCTCCGTTTTCCAGCAACCCGTCAAACGCCGGTTTCCACTCAGGAAAGAGTTCACAGGCCAAGCTGTGCATCGTGACAAGCGCAGAATCACTACGACGTGTGGATTCTTTTTCGAGACGATGAACGGGCTGACCAGCCGCATGTCCCTGCTTGTAAATATTCAGGTCGTAAATCTGTGTGGAAAGAAGGGAAACGGCACCTTCAGGTAACTGTCTGCTGTAACGACCGGTCTGAATAATTCCGGCCAGCTCATCCAGCGTCTTCCTGGCCAGCGCGGTATAGTCCATGCAGTTAACCAGCGTGCGTACTTTAGGCAGGGGTATCCCAAGTTCACGGTAGGGCAGCAGGTTCTCCATGACGTTGACAGTACCGCGAATAAATTCACGAACATCGGGAAGAACCGGATTGACCATCCCGACAACCGACTCAGTCGCCGACAGCACTATCATCTCCAGCATGACGGAGCGCGCCCCCTGAGAATCAACGACAATGACATCGTAGTTATTCAGGAAAAGTGGATGTTGCAGAACATTCCGGAGGCGAAGACGCCCGTCCGGGGCATGAAGCATCGCTGTTTTTAACTGTTCATGAGGATCATTGGAGACAATCAGATCAAGGCCATCGATAGCCGTGCGGGAAATGATATTATCGGGATGGCTGAGGTCAGCCGTACGCATAAGAAGCTCAAAAAGACCGGCTGGAGCTTCATATGTCAGCGGAAAGATATTACTGGCTGTGGGTTGAGCATGATCTCCGTCAATCAGCAGGGTACGTATACCTGCATCGGCCAGAAAACCAGCAAGATTTGCGGATTGTGTTGATTTACCTTCACCACCTTTTGTTGAAACAACGGGAAGTATTTTCATATCTGCGCCCCCATCGACTGTTTTTTTGCGATCGGATGCACATGAAAGACTTCAACGACAACTTGAAATACCCGTAACTATATGAATTTTATGACAATGGGATTGAAAATCCCCGTGTCCTTGGTTCGATTCCGAGTCCGGGCACCAAATTCATATAAACGGACCTCCACGGAGGTCCGTTTTTCGTTTCAGGACGCCACGATTTAAGCGTTCTGCCTCCAAATCAATTCTACCGAACTCAACCAGATTCTCCCCACATCACCAGCAATTTGCGGGCATATCCCAATTCGGGAAAATTTGTTCCTGAGCTATAGCACTAACTGACGTGAAATGTCGTGCGGCCCCGTGATGCTGTTGAACGTCAAATGACGTCATCAGGAGCGTAACGCATCCATAAAGCACAACACCGGTCTGAACGGCGACTGATGAGATTTTCTGAATGAGAACAAAGAGAAATGTATCAGTTCGCTTGCTCATGCAAAGACTAACAATCCATTAAAATAGTAAGTGCTCCGGACAATTTTCCATGGATTATTTTCTGAACATTTTTCTTTGGCAAAGATGATGAATTTTGATGGTAAGGAATATTACTTCTGGTTCTCAGTAAAATCCTTTCGTAATACTATGTAATCAAGAAGTTTATGGCTGGTAAAAATAACGTCTTGCATTCACCAATAATATGTAAATAAACCCATCTATAGATGGTAAAAATAGGTTGTGGCAATTATCATTGCATCATTCCCTTTTCGAATGAGTTTCTATTATGCAACAACCTGTAGTTCGCGTTGGCGAATGGCTTGTTACTCCGTCCATAAACCAAATTAGCCGCAATGGGCGTCAACTTACCCTTGAGCCGAGATTAATCGATCTTCTGGTTTTCTTTGCTCAACACAGTGGCGAAGTACTTAGCAGGGATGAACTTATCGATAATGTCTGGAAGAGAAGTATTGTCACCAATCACGTTGTGACGCAGAGTATCTCAGAACTACGTAAGTCATTAAAAGATAATGATGAAGATAGTCCTGTCTATATCGCTACTGTACCAAAGCGCGGCTATAAATTAATGGTGCCGGTTATCTGGTACAGCGAAGAAGAGGGAGAGGAAATAATGCTATCTTCGCCTCCCCCTATACCAGAGGCGGTTCCTGCCACAGATTCTCCCTCCCACAGTCTTAACATTCAAAACACCGCAACGCCACCTGAACAATCCCCAGTTAAAAGCAAACGATTCACTACCTTTTGGGTATGGTTTTTTTTCCTGTTGTCGTTAGGTATCTGTGTAGCACTGGTAGCGTTTTCAAGTCTTGATACACGTCTTCCTATGAGCAAATCGCGTATTTTGCTCAATCCACGCGATATTGACATTAATATGGTAAATAAAAGTTGTAACAGCTGGAGTTCCCCGTATCAGCTCTCTTACGCGATAGGCGTGGGTGATTTGGTGGCGACATCACTTAACACCTTCTCCACCTTTATGGTGCATGACAAAATCAACTACAACATTGATGAACCGAGCAGTTCCGGTAAAACATTATCTATTGCGTTTGTTAATCAGCGCCAATACCGTGCTCAACAATGCTTTATGTCGATAAAATTGGTAGACAATGCAGATGGTTCAACCATGCTGGATAAACGTTATGTCATCACTAACGGTAATCAGCTGGCGATTCAAAATGATTTACTGGAGAGTTTATCAAAAGCGTTAAACCAACCGTGGCCACAACGAATGCAGGAGACGCTCCAGAAAATTTTGCCGCATCGTGGTGCGTTATTAACTAATTTTTATCAGGCACATGATTATTTACTGCATGGCGATGATAAATCATTGAACCGTGCCAGTGAATTATTAGGTGAGATTGTTCAATCATCCCCAGAATTTACCTACGCGAGAGCAGAAAAAGCATTAGTTGATATCGTGCGCCATTCTCAACATCCTTTAGATGAAAAACAATTAGCAGCACTGGGTAATGACTCCAACTTATTGATAGTGTTTTATGTTCAGATAATGCCCGATGA